>Ga0164310_10001829_pt1 | contig 12166 bp, 15 predicted proteins | sample GuaBasSedimGuay1_FD_121795 | JGI IMG/M metagenome (GOLD analysis project Ga0164310, IMG submission 121795) | Subseafloor sediment microbial communities from Guaymas Basin, Gulf of California, Mexico - Guay1, Core 4569-9, 0-3 cm | ecosystem: Environmental > Aquatic > Marine > Hydrothermal vents... | reverse complement strand
GACGCGGCCGCGTCGCTGCTGGCCCGGGTGACCGACGACAAGTGGTTTTATGAGAATTCGGCCCGGTTGGATCCTCTCGGCGGCTTCCGTTGGGAGGCGTCGCCCTCGTTTCTGGGCCGCGCCGGGGGGCTGGATTTCTACCGGTATGGCGACACTTATGACGACGGTGGATCCCCGGCTGATTTTATCGGCGCGGACAAGGTCTATGTCATCGCCACCAACGCCCGGATCTCCATCGAGTTCGGTAATATTCTCGACCTCAAGGCCGGCGCGAATGTTATGGCCGAGTATTTCGCCAAGACCTGGGAAGTCGAAGATCCGTCCGTGATGTACATGCTGGCCGAATCGCGGCCCCTGCCCGTGCTGTGGCAGCCGGAAGCGGTTGTGGAGCTCGACGTACAATAAGTTATAAGGCCGGGATGCTGAAAACCGCCGTCCCGCCTGGCGGGGCGGACAAGTAATCATCCAAATATATATGAGGTTTAATATGCCGAAACTATATCTGCAAAAGGCGGTGATTCTCGGCGGCAAACTATATCCGCCGGAAAGCGAGATCAATCCGTCGCGGAAGGTGTGTGATCAATTGATCGATGCCGGCGCGGCGGTGCCGATCGCCGAGATAAAGCCGGGCGCTGAAGCCAAGGCCAAGGCCGACGCTGAAGCCGGGGAGTGATTCGCAACGATGACCATGGACGAAGATCTTTCCATCTTTTTTGATCTGGATGAGTTCGCATCGGAAATCTACTACCTGCCCGATGAACCGGGCAGCGAGATGTTTCCGGGGGTTGCGGATTTTGCCGAATATTTTGACGACCAGGATTTACGCGGGGCTGTTGCCGAGGCGGTGCGGGTGACCTGTCCGGTGGCGATGACGCCGGACCTGTCACCCGGCGCGCCGTTTGCCGTCAATGGCAAGCGATATAAGTTTGTCCGACGTCTGTCGGGAGATGAAAAGATCCACGAACTGCTGTTGGAACGGGACGTGCGACCGACGTTTACCTAGGCGGAGATACACTACTATTATGCTTGAAATCACCCAGGATGCCGAAAGCCGCGCCGAACTGGCGCATATGTCTGCTATGCTGGCGGAATATCCGCTGGCGGCGGAACGGGCCATCGGATCATCCTTGCGCAGCGAAGGGTATCGCCTGCGCATGGAAATGAAAGAAGCGATCGCCCGGGGCGGGGTGGCCACGCATCGCTGGCCGGGAATCAACCCCCAGGCCAAATGGATGACGGCCGTGCGCCGCCGGGGCTGGGTGAAAAACTGGCGGACCGTGACCCGTGGGAAACGCAAGAAATGGCGCGGGAAGGAGTACTGGTCCGAGCGATTCCGCCGGACCGTGTCGCAAGGCATGACCCGGCAGCTTAAGACCGGGACGCCCCTGGCCAAGTTCAAAGGCGGTCTACGCTATAATTATGATAAGGCCACGACCACCATGCAAGTGGGGTTTGTCAACCCGTCCACGCCGTTTCAAAAGATCCTGGAGCGGCATGCCACCGGTTTTGCAACCCCCATATCGGCCAAGGCCCGGCGCTTCGCTTTTGCCATGGGGTTGCCGATTTCCAAATACAAGCGTTTTTTTCATATCCCCGCCCGTCCCTTGGTGGGACCGGTCTGGGAAAAGGAGAAGGCCCATAGTCTGCGCAACATCGAGGAGAAATTCATGGAAATGATTGCCCGTGAGATTTCCCGCGGCAGGACTTTGAGCTGACCGAATAGACAGATGCAGACCAGCCAACTGGCCATCAAGATCCGGGATATCATCGCCGCCGATAGCGATTTGGCGGCCTGGACCCATGCGCAATTCAGCACGCCGCCGGAAGTACATCTGGGTATGCGGATCGACGAGCCGATTCCGCCGGACGATTATCCGGTGGTGGTGATCGATTCGATCCGCCGCGATTACGCCCATCGGGACCTGTTCGTTGTCTCGTTCGGCTGCGGTGTGGTCAACGAGGCCATTGAGGTCGTCGGCAACAAGCAGACCTATACCGGCCTGTTGCAGGCCGAGGATATGCGCGAGCTGGTTTGCGATGCATTGATCCATGGACGATTCGCCCGAATCGATTTCGCCGGCCATACCGGTCAATTACATTTTTATCCGACTTTTATCAGCCTGTTCGAGGCCAATATTCAATACCGCAAGTTAAGGAGACGAAGCCATGACTTATCAGAATAAATCCTACCTGGGATCCGGGGACCTGTTCATGCAGGCTTATGACGGCAGCGGGAACCTGACCGGCACCAAGGTCCAGGTGGGCAACACCGACAACTTCGCAATCAACGCCCCGACGATCGAGAAAGCCGAGCGCAAAGGCAAGATGCGGGAAAACTGGGGCAAGACGATTCACTCTCAGGTCAAGAGCGTTGAGCAGGAAATGTCGTTTACCTTGACCGACATCGACCGGCACAACCTTTCCATCGCCATGTTCGGGACCGACGTGACCCATGATCAGACCGCCGGCAACGATGCATCGCCCCAGGATATTGTGGCGGCCCTGGCCGGCTGGGTGGACCTGGGCCACATGAAGCTCGATCCTGACACCCCGCCGGTGGTGCAGGATGAAACCGATACCACCACCTATGTGGAGGGCACCGATTACGAGATCGATTATCAGGCCGGCTGGCTAATGGCTTTAGAAGGCGGGTCAATCACCGAAGGGGAGACCCTGCACGTGACCACCACATGGCTGGCTTATACCGGTTATAAAATCACCGGACATACCGTGACCCAGAAGGAGTACAAGTTGGAGCTACTGACTAAAAACAAGGCCGGCGACAACGAGGGGATATTGACCGTACACATGGCCCAGCTCGAACCGTCCGGTGACATGGCCTGGTTGAGCGAGGAATATATCGATCTGGAAATGTCCGGTAAAATCATTACCGTGGCCGCCGGCACGTGGGATCTGGTGCAGTACGAATAATGGAAATCAACGGAACGAAAATCGAGGCCCGGGAGCTGACCGTGGGAGAGATGGACGAAATCCTGGGAGCGTTCGAGGCCTCCCAACAGGCTTCGTTGCATATCTGCGATATCCTCTTTCCCGACCGGGTGCCGCTGGACGTGGCCCGCCGGGCGACCGGGCTGGAGACGTCCTTTTTCGAGGACCTGCGGCCCAGCGAGTACGAGACCGTGCTGGAGGCGGTCGAAGCGGCAAACCCTACTTTTATGGCCGCCCTGAAACGGCTGGCCGCCATCGGCCGGTCCCTGCTACCCGCCGCCGGGGGCTCACCCGCCAGGACCTCGCCCGGATGATCGCCGCCATGGTGATGCACGGCCATAGCGGCGTGCGGGACTATCCCTGGGGGTATTTTTTGCGTCAGATCGAGGCGACGCAGCACCTATTTAAAAAAAGGGCATAAAGATGCCTCCCACCAAGACGCCAAGCCAGGAAATCCAAGGACCGTTTATCTTCTTTGCGACTTGGCGGGAATAGAGGTTTTTAAGCGTGGCTGACAAGACCACTAAATTAACATTCGCGGCCAAGACCACCGGGACCCAGGAAGTGGAGGCTCTGGGCCGGACCATCGGCGAGCTGGGCAAGATCGATGCTTTCCGGAAACTCAACGCCGATGCCAAGGCCTCACTCAAGACCTGGAAGGACGCCGAGGCGGAGGTGCGTCGCCTGGCGGCGGAGATGAAAAAGGCCGAAAAGCCCACGGCCGCTATGCGCCGGGAGTTTGAAAGATCCAAAAAAACCGCTGCCAAATTAAAAAGCGAATATGAAAACACCCGCCGGCGGATCAACGGCCTGCGAGCGTCGATGCAAAAGTCCGGGATCGACACCAAAAACCTGGTTACCGAGCAGAAACGGCTCAAGGCCGCGCTGAAGTCCGTCCGCACGGAAGCGGGCCGGGCCATGAAGGTCGACGCGGCCCGGGGTCTGCTGGACGTGCGTCCGCACAAGGAGATCCAGCGGGAGATCAAACGCACCCGCCTGGCGTATGAGCGCCTGAAAAAGAGCGGCAAGCTGACATCATCCGAATTGGCCGCGGCCAATGTCAAGATGAAAGCCCGCATTGCCGAATTGAGAGCCGAAACCCGTGGATGGGGGCAGTCGTTCGGATTTGTCCGCACGAAAATACTGGCCCTGGCCGCCGGCGGGTATGCCGCGTTGCGGGGGTTTTCGGCCACGACTGATGTATTGAAAAAAGCCGAGCTGGCCGCGTTCAACATGGAGAAATCGGTGGAAGCGGCCAACCGGGAGTTTGAAAACACCGGATCCCTGGACCATTGGCAGAACGCCGTCCGGCGATTGTCCGATGAGCTCAAGATCTATTCCGATTCGTCGATAAAGAACGCTATTTCCCGGACCGTGGACATGACCAAGCGTTTGGGATTGTCCACGGATCAAATGGAGGAGGTCATCCGGCGCTCGGCCGACCTGGGCGCCGGCAAGGTGGAGCTGGAAGGCGCCATCGAGCGCGTGACGGCGGCCTTGCGCGGGGAGGCGGAAAGCGCCGAATATCTCGGTCTGACCCTAAACGAGAACTATATCAAAGCCTGGTACGAGGCCAGCGGCGCCACCCAGGGCGCCTGGAAAGATTTGAATGATCTGCAAAAAGCGCAAATCCGCTATGCCGTATTTCTAGAGCAGTCGGCCGAGATGCAGGGCCGCGCGGCGGCCAGCGCCGAAACCTATGCCGGCGCTTTGGCGATCGTCAAAAAGGAGATCGAAAACGCCATCGTCAACAACCCGGAAGTGATCGCCAGTATGCAGGCCCTGGGTAAGGTCTTGCGGGAAAATGCCGATGAAATTGGCGCCCTGGTGGGTGGCCTGGTACAACTGGTGGGCGCCCTGGTGAAGTTTGCGGCTGAAAACCAGGGCGTGGTCAAGGGCCTGGGTGCCGGTTTGGTGGCGCTATTGGCCTGGAAAGCCGGGATCGGGGATATCATTACGGGCACCATCGGCCTGGCGGGAAAGATGCGGATGGCCACGACCGCTGGCGGGCTGATGACCGGCGCTTTGGGCCGGCTGGCCGCCGCCGGACAACTGTTGATTCGAATGGCGCCTCAATTGGCGGCCGTATGGGGGGTTTTCAAGATCGGCCAGGCGGCCAAGGGGTTCATGGAGATGCGCGCCGCCCAGAAAAGCGCTGCCGCGGCCACGGAACGCCTGCTGGACGTCACCGCCCGAGCCAAAGAGCGTTTTGCCGAGTTTGCCGATGTCGAGATTGTCGGCGATATCTGGCAAAAGCCAACCGAGGACCTGGAAAAATACAAGTCCGAACTGGCCAAAGCCCGGGCCTATTACACGGCCCTGGCCTCCGAACTGGAGGTGAAATCCAGAGAGACCGGTTTTTTCGGCCGGCAGACCGAAGCGGCCCGGGAAGCCCGGAAGGAACTTGACCGCATCAAGCCGCGATATGACGCCATTGCCGAAGCGGCCCGGGAGGTTAACCGGGCCTTGGCGGAGCGCGACCGCATTACCGCCGAATCTATTGATGATATCCAGGCCCCGCCGGAGATCAAGCTCCCCGTCACCGTCGATAAAACCAAACTGGACAAGTCCATTGACACGGTCAAGGACCGTATGACCGACCTGCCGGACAAAAAAACCGTGGCCGTATCGGCCGATGTGGCGGGCACCGCCGCGGTCGAGAACCTGATCCGGGCCATCGCCCGCCTGAAAGACAAGACCATCACGATTACCACCGTGCAGCGGACCGTGGAGCAATACGGCGCCGGCGGGATGGTGGGCGCCCTGGCGCGGATGGCGGCCGGGGGAGCCATCGGCGGGAAACCGCACGCCCACGGCGGCACCGTGATCGAGGCCGAGCGGGGGGAGTATATCCACCCGGTGAAAAGCGTGCATTATTACGGCGTGCGGGTGATGGAGGCCATCCGCCGGCGCCTGATCGATCCGGCGCTTTTGCGGCGCCTGGCGGCGCTCCCGAAGTTCGAAGTCCCCGCGCCCCGGGTCGATTTGTCCGGCCTGATGCCGGTTGGAAAATACGCGGCCGGCGGCATGGTCGGCGGGATCCCCTCCGACCTGGGCACCCTGAACCTAACCATCGGCCGCACATCGGTGCGGGGCTATTTTCAACCCGATGTGGTGGCGCAGATCGAAGCGGCGATCCGCCGGGAAAAACGCATGCGGAGGAACTACTGAATGAAAACATATCTCCCGCCAAGACGCCAAGACGCCAAGAAGGGCAAGGGCCGTTTTTTTTCTCTGCGCCTGCCTGTGCGTCGCACGCAGACAGGCCTTTGCATCTTGGCGGGAGGAAAATATTTTACGGGGTTATCGTCATGATCATTCTGGGTGGCATCACTTTACCCGAAGATCTGATCTGGGAAGATGAATATGCCTGGTCGGGCGTGGATGCCCGGGCGAATGTCTCCCGGGGCGGGTATCCGATCATCTTTGAGCAATCGGTTTCATCCGGCCGGCCGGTCACCCTGACCGGCGGCCCGAACCATGCCTGGATCGCCCACAACGTGTTGCAAAGCGTGTTTGACCTGGCCGGGATCCCTTTAGCTACTTATGACTTGGTGATGGGAACGACCACCCGCCGGGTGCGCTTTGCCAACGAGGACCCGCCGGCCGTGACGGCAATTCCGGTGCGGGAGATGCCCGATGATGAATATATAGACGGTGACTGGTTCCATTCGGTGGTCATCAAATTAATGGAAATTGCGGTGTAAACGAGGAGCAAAACAATGACGATCAGCACACTATCGAACCGGTGGCTGGAAGAAAAATGCAAAAAGAACGTCAATGAGGAAACCGATACTTTTCGAATAATTCTTCTCGACACGACGTTTACGTTTGACCGGGACACACACGAAACCGAGGCGGATATCCAGTCCCACGAACTGGCCACCGGCAACGGATATACCCAGGGCGGCCAGACCCTGTCCGGCGGTGCGCTGACCCGCGATGATACCGACGATGAAATGAACCGGGACTGGAGCGATGTGACCTGGACGGCGTCCGGGGGTAACCTCGGCCCGACCCGCTGGTGCGCGATCATCGATGATACCCATGCGAATAATATCATTATGGGTTGCAGCGATTTCGAACAGGATATCACCGTGGCCGACGGTCAGGACCTGGTTATCCAGGATATTTTGAAACAGACCCGGACGAATAATTCGCCGTAAAAAACTGGGAAGCTGGGAAGCTGGGAAACCTTCAAGTCTCATAGCATCCCAGCTTATAAGGAGTCATTATGACCATCTCTTTTAGTGATCTGATATTACATAAGAGCGCCACGGTCAGCGATGTGGCCGCCAACGGCGGCCGGGCCGGATATAGTGAGATCGTCAGCGGGATCAGGCATGCGTGTTTTCCGCGGGTGTCGGAAGAGCAGCGGACCGCCGGGTTGACCCGGTACCGGAAAACATTCTTGTCCAATTTCAATGCCGCCGATGAAATCGCCTATGATCTGCTCGATTGCATCCGCTTTCCATCGGTGGCCGGGGACCGGTTTTACCTGGGCCTGGGCACCCAACTGGATACCCAGGCCGATATTATCGCCACCCCGCCGGTCTGGGTGGGCTGCGGGCAGCTCAATACGGCCCTGACCGGCGGAGAGACGGCCGTGGATCTGTTAATGTCCGCGCCGGATTACGAATTTATCGCCGCCGGCACCCTCTATCTGGCCGATACCTACCGCACCGGACAGACCATCGCCGCGGGGGTAATGCCCGGGGATAGTGTCGAGCATGTGGCCGGGACCTGGACGGCGATTGCGCCGACAAATAATACCGTTTACCCGTATGGCCTGTACCTGGGCAATAATACGGTGCTGACCTATGAGGATGGGGTGTCGCATATCGAATATCTTCAAATTGCCGCGGCTTCGCCCTATGCCTATAACGGCAATGTGGCCACGGTCCAGCTGCAGGAAGCCGTGGGCAATGCCTACTCCCCGGCCAATACGTACGGCGCCCAGTGTCTGAACCTGGCCGCCATCCAGCCGTCGTTTGACAACTGGCTGGAAACGTCCGCCGCCGGTACCTATGACGAATCCGGTCATCCGCCGGTGCTGACGAACAAGGGCACCGTGGAAGACGTGATCACCATCGAGATGACATCGGCCACCAATTTCAACTGCACCGGGCTATATGAAGGGTCGCTTGGAACCGGGTCAATTTCGGCGGATTTCTCCCCGGTCAATTCCGAAACCGGCGCCGCCTATTTTACCCTGGCCGCTGCGGGCTGGGGCGGTACCTGGGCGGCCGGTGATACCATCGTATTTCATACCCATCCGGCCAAAGCGCCTAGGTGGTTCAAGGAAGTTGTGCCGGCCGGCACCCCGGCCGAGAATGAGAACGTGTTCGTTTATGATGCGTTTATCGGGTAACAATCAGAGTATAAGGAGGAAATATGACGGCGCCGGCTGTTAGGCGATGGGATGATGCAAGCGCTCCCCTTCTGACGGGGGAGGCCGGATCTTTGATTGCGTTACTAGATGCTGTGTTGGTGAATGGTTATGGCGCCCAAGCGGCGCTAGGATGGACAAAGGAATATTTGGGATCGAACAAGGCCGCTTATCGTAATAGTCCCGTCAACGGCACCGGGTTTTATTTTCGTTTTGATGATGACCGTGTAAACAAAGAAAGTGCTCATTGCCGCGGTTATGAGAGCATGACTGATATCGATACCGGGTCGGGTACGTTCCCGACCACTGATGATCTATTTATATGGAAATCTAATAGCCAAAACAGCACAGCGCGTCCATGGGTGGTTTACGGCGATGATTGCGGTTTTTGGCTATTGATTTATGCTAATTATACGGCCACTGGTGGAGATACTTATTGTAATATCCATTGGATCGGCGATTTTATTTCATTTGTTCCTGGCGATGGATACGCAAGCGGAATTGGCGGGTGTGTATCAGAAGGGAATGATAACAATTCTTACATGGGTAGCATCAGAGCCATAAATATAGCCCCATCTACGAGTCATGGTCCTCTCTATGCTGCACGGCCGTCCGATGGCACCGGCGCCAATGGGGATAATTTGTTTAAACTTATTTCCGGGGTAAATTCGGGAGCGAATAGAATGGGTCAGGATGGGATTCAGGCTGCTGAGTGGAACGGTCAGGTTTTGTATAGTCACCTCGGTGGAATTTGTGATTGTGCCATTAGAACATATCGGGGGAAAATGCCAGGAATCCTGGACTGTTTACATGATTACGCATTTATGACGGATGATTCTGTTCATGGGGATCTACGTTATCATAAATTTCGTCATGACGGCGACTCATATGGTGGATTTTTCATAGATATTATCAGTGATTTTAGGTGAACGGAGATTAGATGGCGACTCCCTTCAAACTAACAGATGGCATCGAACGGGAAGGGATCCCGGCCGCATCGACATTATATCGATTAGCCGGTACCGTTACGGTTGATGGCAACGGGGCCAAACGCAGAATAATAGCTTATCATCGTGAAACTGGGGATTATGTTGGAAGCGTAATGGCCCAATCAGATGGCAGCTGGGAAATATCAGGAATACCGCAATATGGATCTGGAAATGTAATGGTAATCGCCCAGGATACGGAAACTTCCGGATACAATTCAGGAGTTCGTGATTTTGTTACCCCGGTTTTAATTATTTGATAAACGTAATTTTTCAAAATGGCGTACACTCCCCCATCCGGTGACAATATATTAATTGATTTAGCCGGCGCTTATGTGCCCCCGGATGGTGATAATATTGATATTGATCTGGGTGATTCGAACTTGGTTACGATCAGCCTGGTACCCTTCATCGAGATCGAGCAGTTATCCTTGACGCCGGTCGTTGGTCAGCAGATCGTCTCTTTAGCGCCCTTCATCGAAATTGATCAATTTTCTCTGCGGCCGTCGCTGCGGCTTCATCTGGCGCCGTTCGTCGAGATTGAACAGCTATCGCTCGACGTATCCTATCAGCAGACAGTGGTTCACCTGGCGCCGTTTGTCGAGATCGGTCAATTTTCTCTGCGGCCGTCGCTGCGGCTTCATCTGGCGCCGTTCGTCGAGATTGAACAGCTATCATTGGATTGGAAAATATCGCTACGCAAACTCTGGGCGCTGGTCGGCGGGATCGGTACGGGTCGAAAATTCCTGGTATCTCAAAACCTGGAGATCCAGAAAAGAATCGTAATGCGCAATTCGTTGATCGCGGCCGTCAACCGGTCCTGGGCGATGAAGAATACGTTGAGCGATGCCAGTATTCACGCCGCCTGGGCCATAACTAACGAGCTGACGGAAACAGACACGGTATCCCGGTCCTGGGCCATGAAGAACACGATCGGTGATTATACGCCATCCGGCGGACCGGGCGACTTCTGGGGCCAGGGGCCGGTGGTGCACCGGCCCGGATCGCGGGGTGGATATGAGTAGGAATTATTATCCCACAAAGACGTTTCTTTATGTTTTCTTTGCGCCTGCCTGTGCGTCGCACGCAGACAGGCCTTTGCGTCTTGGCGGGAGGCGATTAGCATGACGATTTTATGGGACCTGACATTGGACGGCGCCAGCATCGGCGACCGGATCGACACCCTGAATATCACCCATGACCAGGCCGCGGTCCATAATGCCATCGCCCTGACCGCGCATGATGCCGAGCTCTACCATCTGGCCGATCCGGATCTTTTACCGGCATCGGGCCGGATCGTCTTTTACATCGGCGATCGGGTGATGACTTTTCTATTGGAGGAGCGGGACGGAAATGAAACTGCCTTTTCCCTGTCGGGGCGGTCGCTTTCGGCGCTGGATGAGGCTGAGTATCGCCATAATATTGAGTATGCGCTGACTGCGCCAAGGATGGCCAGTGATGTTGTCGGGGACCTGATTACCCAGAGCCCGATTCAATGGGACCTGACCGACTGGGCGCTGCCCAATGATTTTACATTTAACGGCAATCCCATCGAGGGAGCGTTGTCGATCGTGCGGGCCGTGGGAGGGGTTTTACGGTGCGCGGACGACGGCACGATCGTGGCCCGGCCGAAGTGGCAGACCCGGCCGTATCTGATACCTGCTGCCCCGGCGTTGGTACCCTACGACCGGATTGAAAACCTGATGACGCTATCGGCGCGGGATGAAACCGGAACCCATGAAAATGAAGTTACAGTGGACGGATACGCCTCCAACCTGGAGCTGCCCCTGATGGAGGTTGAGGAAGATAGCCCGGTGATCGGTGAGGATGTGCATATCCGGGTGTTCTGGGGCAACGTGACGCCGCCCGAAGTGGTCGATCAGTATGTGTCGGACGGCTATATTTCTGATTTTGGGTTTTTCAGCGATCAGTATGAGCAGGAAATAGCCTTCATCGAGGGCAAGGCCTCCCTGGCGCGGCCCATTCACGAGCTGGTCGAGATTGACTGGCATGGTGCTTCGGCGGCGCCGGTGACATTTACCGCCGGGGAAAAGGAGGTTTTTTCCGACAATCTGTGGGGACTGGCCACGATCACTTACCGGTCGGTCTATCACAAGTATCGCCTCTATGGCCACGACGAAGCCAGACTGCTGCTGGCCTTTGCGTTTTCGGGGGGGGTGAATATTTCCGTAAAAGTCAAATTTGACGTTGGCGAAGAAAACGTGGCCCCGCCAATCTCGGAAGGGCTTTTAACAACTGAGGATGCGGCCCGGGCGCGGGGCGTGGCCTACTTAGACGATAACTATTACGATTTTCGGGTAGCGACGATCCAGGCCCCCTATCACGAGGCCGCGATTGACGGGGTGGTTGTAAATATCGCCGATTCACCGGCACAAGTGGTGGGACGGTATTATGTGCGGTCGTGTTCCATCGATATTGAAGGACCTGCGGTGACGAACACGCTGGAGGTGGTGCAACCGAAATGACCGGCTTGTTGGAATATCTGCAAACGAAGGAAAAGCGGGAGATCATTGCCGGTGATGTTGTGCGCAAGCTGGCGGTCGGGGTTTATGAAGTGGTTCACGGGAACCGGACGCTGGTGTGCCGATCGACCGATGATTTAACCATCGGCAGCCGGGTTCTTTTGACCCAGGCCGACTCCCATTACGTGGTGCTTAGAAAAAGCGGCCAGCGCAGTCGGGAAACGGTAGAGGTGATTGTCCATGGCTGAGTCGTATGCCCATATCGAAGTGTCGTTGTCGGAGGACGGTTCCGCCGCCGGGGGGAACGAATCGCTATCCATTATGCTGGACGATGTTTTCAACGAGGGGGCCACGCAGTT
>Ga0164310_10001827_pt1 | contig 12170 bp, 11 predicted proteins | sample GuaBasSedimGuay1_FD_121795 | JGI IMG/M metagenome (GOLD analysis project Ga0164310, IMG submission 121795) | Subseafloor sediment microbial communities from Guaymas Basin, Gulf of California, Mexico - Guay1, Core 4569-9, 0-3 cm | ecosystem: Environmental > Aquatic > Marine > Hydrothermal vents... | reverse complement strand
TTATCGCAGCCAGACAGGCCAAATCGGCGCAGCCCTGGTCGTGGTGGGCATTATGGTTTTGTTCATAATCCCGCTGACGCCCTACATCGCAATTATCCAGTCTCGCCAGCGATACTACGTAGGCGCCATAGCTGAAACCGTGTCGAAATATATCAGCCTAGCCGCTATTGTAGTTTGGTTTCGCACAGCTGGGCCTTCGGTCGAGGCGCTGATTATCATCATGGCTGGGACGTTGTTTCTCTCCAGACTCGCCCAGGTGCCCGTCGCCTATCGCTTAGTTCCCGGGCTGCGGAATCATCCTAGTTCGTTCGACTGGAAAAGTTTTAGATTGATAGCTGCGTTTGGCGCAGCGACGGTACTAGCTGCGATATGCATGGCTGTGAATTCAACGGGAGTCCGTTGGCTGATGGATGCGCTGGTGTCGACAAGTTTTGTCGCCCATCTGGCGATTATGCTCATGCCAGGGCTGCTGCTGACCCAGATAATCGGAGCTGCGACCGTTACGATTATGCCGGCGACCAGCGCATACGAAGCCACGGGAAATCAGCCTATGCTTCGGGAGCTGCTTTTACGCGGCATGAGATACACGATGATTCTGGTATTGGCTGGACTTATAGTAGCTGCGGTGCTCATGCGAAATGTTCTGGGCATTTGGGTCGGCCCGGATTATGAATTTCTTGCACCATACGCATTGGCCTTGTTCGCCAGCGTATCGTTTATGCTTGGCACTTCGACAGCCCACCACATGCTCAAGGGAATGGGCAGGCTGCGAGCTGTCGTGATAATCTACGCCCTCGGTTTTGTCGTCGTGCCGATAGGCCTGATTTTGGCTTTGTTTCACGCCGGGTATAATCCCTACCTCGCCGTAACGCTAGGCCTGGCTGCGGGACACCTTGTCTGTGGCTGCCTTAATGTAGCGGTTTGTGCAAAGGCAGTTCACGCCAACCCGCGAAAAATATTCACGCGAGTTTACGCCCAGCCACTCGCAATCGCAGCAACAACCAGCCTGATTACCTTCGGCATTATAACCATAACCGAAATCGACAACCTAACCGGGCGGACTTGCATCGCAGCCCTGGCCATTGGGTTATTCTTCGTCGGCTGCTACGCTTTCATCGCCACCAGAGCTGAGCGACAGCAGGCCAGAGCAATCACCAAAATTGTAATGAATCGCATATCCACAATGTTACGAAAAACCAGGCAGACATGAGATTTCCGATGAAAAAACAAAGCACAGAATCTTGCCCCACTCGAAAACGCTTTTCCGTCAATAAGAGGAAATTGATATTCTCTTGTATTGCCATCTGTCTTTTTCTGCTGATAGTAGAAGCGTGCTCCTTCATTCTTCTTGCAACGGCGTTTCTCACAGCATCGCCCTGGCCAAACGCAGCTCATCTTCTCCCGGATGAGAACCTGGGCTGGACTCTCACTCCAAACGTAACGAATCATGTTGTCAACCACACCAAAAAATTTGACGTTATCTATCGTACAAATAAGTTCTTTCGCCAGGATGGCCAAGATATTCGTCATGTTAAAAATTCCGATATTGTGCTTATCGGAGACTCGCATATTTTTGGGTTTGGCTTGGCTGAGAATCAAACCCTGTCATCGCAGCTACACAAAACGCTGTCGAAAAACGGGGATACTAAGCTCGTGTTAAATGCGGGAGTGCCAGGCTATGGGCTTGGACAGTATTACCTTCGTTTGCAGTCGCTCGGCGATCTGGCCAAGGGAACTTTGGTAGTTGTCTATGTGAACCCATTGAACGACTTGGTCAATCTATCGCTGAAGATTGACTATAAGTACCCAAAACCGCACGCCAGCATACAACGAGGCCAACTTACTTACTCGAAGCCATTGTTGTACAATCCGAAAGTGCCTTTGTATTTCGCCCCGGAGTTTGACAGGCTCAACCAGGTTTTTTCACTTCCAACCCCAGCTCCTGCACCCCTTATAGCACACTTATCTCAACTAAGCCCGACAATCAGGCTGATGCGAAGTTTGAAAGAAGGGTCTATTCGGTTTCGATGGTCCGAATTGGCACCCGTGGAAGACATAACCCCAGGCCAGGATGGCGAGAAGTATGAACATGTGCGACAGGAACAGATACGAAAGCGTCCTTTGCGACATGCCGCAAGATATTGGCCTATCATTACAAAATTTGAATCTGAGCGTAATATAGCAGAGGAAACTCTTCGCGGCATCTTCAGAGCCATGAAGAAACACGTCGAAAAACAAGGCGCGAATCTTCTTGTTGTGGTTGGTAGAGAATGCTACTCGGAACAAGCGTTTTGGATACGCCTGAGCAATATTTTAGCGAAACGGTTTCCCGAGTACGAGTTCAAATGGACCTTGGCTAGAGATATCGTTAAACGCGCAGCTGGACAGGAAAGCATTGCCACTCTAACTATCGAATATCCGCAAGAGAGAATTGAATCTATGTATGTGCCTTACGATGGCCATACTTCTGGCGACGGTTTCTCGGTGGTCGCCAGTGAAATTGTGAAGTGGATGTCAGCTCCAAAAAACGCGACGATAGAAACAACTAAAAACTAAGAAAGAAGTTATGGACAATATTTTAACGACCAAAGATAAGTGGGAGGATGTGTGGGGAAACGTAAGGCTACCTTATGTTACAACTCCCAACTATGACATCAAAAAACAGCTGGAATCGCGTCTTCCCAAAACTAATCAACACTCGTTCATCGAGATAGGCTGTGCCCCAGGCGGATATATGGCCTGGTTTAACAGGACGTTTGGCTATAAAGTCTCGGGCATTGAATATGCCGAGAAAGCAGCTGCGATGACGATAAAAAACATGGAGGTACAGGGCATAGACGCCGATGTGCTGGTAGGCGATTTTTTCGCCCATGATTTTTCCCAGAAATACGATGTCGTTTTTTCCGCCGGATTCATCGAACATTTTCGAAACATGAACCCCGTCGTCGAAAGAATATGCAATCTGTCGAAGCGATTCGTTGTAACTATCGTTCCAAATATTTATGGAATCAACGGGGCCATCAGCAAAACAATCAGGCCTGGGGTATATGCTGAACATAACCCTATCGACGTTCCAACACTAGAGCTTATACACAGAAACTGTGGGATGAAGACTTTGTTTTGTAATTATGTCGGCGGGCTTCAGTGTGTTTTGCCGGGGGCACAAACGGCCTTTTTCAACAAACACAAGTATTGTGCGCGAGCTGTCAACACCCCGGTACACGTTTTAAATCGCTTGTCCCTGGAGATAGGAAAACTCTTATGTTGTACCCCAAGACTTCGTCTGCTATCGACTAGCCTTATGTATCTTGGCAGAAAAGATACGTCCTATTCCAATTCTATCGTCCCGGGTAAAAAAACGGATTTCGAATGAAAGAGGTAAGGGATAAAAATGAGTTGGCGACCATACTCATCGGTGGCGACACATGCCCTGTCGGACGCAACGAAGACCTGTTTCGACGGGGCGATGCGCAATCGCTGCTGGGCGATCTTTTGCCGGAATTTGAGCGGGCGGATTTGTCGATCGTGAATCTCGAATGTCCACTGATTGAAAGGGAATCTCCCACTGAGAAATGTGGGCCAAGTTTGTCAGCGCCCATGGCCTGCGTCAATGGTCTGAAAGCCATGGGCGTCGATGTGGTCGGATTGGCGAACAACCATATCATGGACCACGATGCCCAAGGCCTGCGAACCACGATTAAGGCACTCCAAGAGCAGGGTATCGCGCATGTGGGCGCAGGCGAAAATATCGAGGAGGCCCGCAGAATTCTAGTCCGAGAGGTCAATGGAATCCGAATCGGCATCCTTGCCGTAGCTGAGCACGAATTCGGAATCGCCAACCAGACCGAACCGGGCGCGAATCCGATTGGCGTGATCGACTTTGTGCGCAACATCAACACTCATCGCTCCGAGTACGACGAACTTATAGTTCTCGTTCACGGGGGCAACGAGTATTACCCGTATCCTCGGCCAGGCCTTATGAAGATGTGCCGTTTCTATGTCGAACAGGGTGCCAGCGCGGTGATCTGCCAGCATTCACATTGCGTGGGCTGTATGGAAACGTACCAAGGCTCGCCGATTATTTATGGACAAGGGAATTTTCTGTTTGATTTTCCTTCCAAGCAGGCTGGGTGGTGTGAGGGAATGTTGATTTGCCTAGAGATAGATAATATTGGAAACTTCGAAACTCGACTGATTCCCTATAGGCAAGCCGATGGCCAATCGGGAGCGTGCAGGATGATGGCGAATGAGGAAAGCAATTGGCAATCTGCGTTCGACAGGCGTTCACGCCACCTCGCCAGTCCGCAAATGGTCGAAGAAAAGTGGCACACATTTTGTCGAGACAACAAACGCTACTACTTGCACAACATCCACGGAAAACCAGGGATACTGCGCCGCTTGGCAGGAAAGCTAGGCCTGCTACACTATTTGGATTCACGGGACATACAGAGAAGGCGTCTACATTTTATTCGTTGCGAGTCGCTTCACGAGGCCTTGGAAACCACTCTCAAATCCGAGGCAATGCAACAGAGGGACAAGGCAAACCCCGAAAAGAACGGAGCGTGAAGCTATGCGAGTAGGTATTTACAATCTCCAGGACCCCAACGGCAAGGACCTCGCGGTCCAGCAAGCCTACGATAAGATTCTGGCTCATAACGGCATTGCCTCCGTCCGTCTGCGAATCGAGCAGCCTGATTTCTGGGAACAGGTACGAAGCCTTTCGCTTTTCATTATGCGATTCAAGCAGCACAGTTCCGATTTACAGCTCGCTCACGATATTCTGCCGGGAGCACAGACTGCGTTTTTCAACAAACATAGGTATTGTGCGAGAGCTATCAACGCCCCGGTACGCGTTTTCAATCGCTTGTCCACGGAGATAGGGAAGCTTCTATGTTATACACCGAGACTTCGTCTGCTATCCAATAGCCTTATGTATATCGGAGTAAAAAATTAGTATCCCGCAAATACTATGTATATATATTTGACTCACTATGGAACAGCATGCGAAATGTTATCAGATTATCTGAAATGACAAATGTGCTTATGCAGAAATTCGGTTTTATCAAAATTGCTATTCACCGTTGGCCGGATAGTTTTTCGGACAAATGGATTGAGTTTTGCGAAGAAAACAATATAGCATACAAATTGGTTGACTGTTATGCCAGCGACATTATAGAGCAGATTAAGTCGTTTGATGCACTGTTTTGGCATTGGCATCATGCGGATGCCGGGGCTGTTTTATTTGCTCGCCAGCTTATAGCGTCTGTAGCCAAAATGGGCATAAAGGTATTTCCAAATATAGATACCTGCTGGCATTTCGATGACAAAGTCGGCCAGAAATATTTATTGGAGGCTGTTAATGCCCCGCTTGTGCCTACATATATTTTTTATGATAAGCAGAAAGCGATTGATTGGGCGGCAAAAACCATTTTTCCAAAAGTATTTAAGTTAAGATGTGGGGCAGGGTCTGAGAATGTCAGGATTGTCAGAGATTCCATCCATGCTGGAAAATTGATTGATCAGGCATTTGGAAAGGGTTTCGCGGTTAAGAACCGTTTGTATTTCTTAAGGGAGCGGCTGTGGCATTTCAAGCGAGACAAAAACCTCAAAACACTTTTTGATATCAGCAAAGGGCTTGTGAGGCTAATTATACCCAAAGATGCTGAGCGTCTTAGTCCGAGAGAGCGGAATTATATCTATTTTCAGGAATTTATTCCCGATAATGATTGCGACATTCGGATTATCGTGATTGGCAGGAGGGCCTTTGGTATCAAACGAATGGTGCGTAAAGGTGATTTCAGGGCTTCAGGAAGCGGACGTATTATTTATGACCCGAGTCAAATTCCACAGGAGTGCATCAAAATTGCATTTGAAGTTTCGCAGAAACTGCGGCCCCAATCTCTGGCTTATGATTTTGTGTTTCAAAATGGTGTGCCGCTGCTGGTAGAAGTAAGTTATGCTTTTTCGCACAGAGGTTATTTGCCCTGTCCGGGATACTGGGATGATAATTTTGTCTGGTATAACGGTAAATTTACTCCTGAATGGTTTATGATCGAAGATTTGCTAGGTGATATCTGTGAATCAAAATAACAAAATTGTTTTCTTAATCAATTCTCTCCGTGGCGGTGGCGCTGAGCGTATATGCACAACATTGGCAAATGGCCTGGCGGAGCGGGACTGGGAAGTTAGACTTATAGTTCTCAACCTGAGGGACGCGGTTCTTCAAAATGAGCTGGATGCCAGAATAAAGCTAACCAATCTTGGAGTTGCGCATGCAAGAACCTCATTTTTAAAGATTGCCAAATATCTGTTGAGAGAGAAGCCTGAAAAAATTCTTGTGTTCAACCACCAATTAGCTGTTTTGCTTGTAGTTCTCAGAATAATTTTTCATCTGAAACTAAAAATCATTGCACGTAATATAAGCACGCTAAGCAAAAAGAACCTCTGCGAAAAATCTTTATGGCACAAACATATTGTTAATTGGATGACCCAAAAGTTATATAGCCGAGTTAACAAAATCATTGCTCAATCGCAGGGCATGAGAGATGACTTGATAAATTGCTATCATGTTGACTCGGGGAAAATAACCGTTATTTACAACCCCGTTGACCCGAAAATTGAAATACTTGCAGACGAACAGGATTTTTCGAAGACTGAAAAACAGGACTACCTTTTATGTGTTGGCAGGCTGGAATCCGCAAAGGCTATCCATTATGCCATAAATGCTTTCTCGAAAATTGCTGACAATTATCCGCAAATGCAGCTCAGAATTGCGGGGAAGGGGAGTCTGGAGTCTGAACTCAAAGCTCTTGCTCGTGAACTTGGTGTTTCCGAACGAGTGCATTTCGAGGGGTATCAAAAAAATATGATTCCTTACTATTTATATGCCAAAGCGACGATTTTAACATCGTTGTATGAGGGGTTCCCGAATGTGTTGGTTGAATCAATTGCACTTGGCACTCCTGTTGTAACTTTTGATTGCCCAAGTGGGCCTTCAGAAATTGTACAGGATGGAATAAATGGTTATTTGGTGGAATATAAGAACGAAATAGAATTTGCAGTGTATCTGGAAAAAGTGCTGGCAGACGATTTTCAGTATGGCAGAATAAGAGCAACGGCAAACAGGTTTTCTTCTGAGTCGATAATCCAAAAATATGAATGTGAACTATCCAAATAAATACGCATGGTCCCCCAGGTACATAGCAGGCCTTGGCTCTGTTGCGATGTTCGCACTGCTGATTTTTAACAGGTCGGAATATAAAATTCGTTTTCTTGAATGGGGTCTTGGAGCAGTTGTATTGCTTTTGACTACCGGTTTTTTTATTTTAAGGGGAAAAATTGTAAAAAAAGAGATTGTATTTATATTGGCACCACTGTTGTGGATGGGCTATGCCCTTGTGGGTAGCCCGTTTGCTTACGATGTGCAGCATCATTTGTTTTTGCTTTTTCAGGCCGCGAGTCTTTCGCTCATCGCCTCTTTTACCATTGTTTCTGTTTTTACACGGGAGAAGCTGGCATCTAAAGTTTTATTGGTTACGGCGACTGTTTGGATGCTAATCAATGTAATATTTTTTGCATTATGGCTATCGGGTCGCTATGTGTATGAAGGAAGGGATTTTGCTGGTATATTCAGCAACAGGAATGCATTTTCGATTCAAACAGTAATTATTATTTCTATGCTGTTTTCTTTTACAAAACGAACTTTTTATGTCTGGCTAATCATGGCTTTGAGCTTCGCTATGGTCGTCGCGTCTCTTTCGATTAAAGGAATTCTTGCTTTTTTATTTATTCTGTTTTTTCCGTATTTTTTTAAGGCAAATTTTCGAAAAAAGATTTTTGTTGTGCTTGGCGGGCTTATAGTTTTTGCTGCTGTCGTTATGACGTTCTCCGATTTTGGAAGAAGACTGGGGCGTTTTAGTATGGCCTTTACTGCCCCGGACGAGTTGCGAAAGAGTGAAAGCGCTTTTGAACGCCCATGGCTGATAAAAGAAGGGGCGAAATTATCATTACAGAATCCGCTATTTGGTATTGGGGTTGACAATTCAAGGTTTTTCCTGATTTCCTCTGTTGACGACAAAGGCCGTTACAGTCACAATAACTATATTGAAATGCTGCTTAACGCTGGTTATATTGGTTGTTTTCTTCATTATTTTCCGCTGGTTTATATTTACTTTAAAACAAAGCAGGCGCATAAATATTATATTGCCATTAAAATGTTTATTTTGCTCTATGCTTTTCTTGGGCTTGTTATGGTTGAGTATAATATATTTTCGACAATTTTATTGTACAGCCTTCCTATATTTTTGTATTTGTATTTTGAGGAGATAAAAGGAAATGAATCGACTTCTCTACATTGTTAGTACTCTTAGGCGTTCCGGCCCTACCAATCAGCTCTGTAACCTAATAAAATATCTTGATCGCAGTCAATTTGAGCCGCATCTGATAACTCTTTCACCGGAACCGCAGGATAGCCGCTGGGCTGATTTTCAGCGATTGGGTGTGCAGATGAATACGCTTAGCCTTTCCCGTTTAAAGGGCATGTTTTTAGCCAAACGTTGGTTAAAACAAAAGATTGAACAAATCAAGCCGCATATTATTCATACACAGGGCATCCGAGCTGATATCCTGCTTTCGAAAATTGGCTCATCGGTTCCTTGGTTTATGACCTCCCACAACTGTCCTTTGCATGATTATCCTATGAAGTTTGGCCGTCTGCAGGGACATATAATGGCTTGGCAGCATCTCAAGGCGATGCGCAAATGCCACAATGTGATAGCTTGTTCCAAAACCATTTCGCGATTTTTGAGCGGCTATGAGGTAACAGCTACAGCTATACAGAATGGCGTTGAATTTCAGACAGGGTCGAAAGCCGGTGCTAAATTGCCGGAGTTTATGCAAAAACCTGTTTTTGTTTCAGTAGGTAGTTTAATCAATCGGAAAAATATGCGATTTTTAATAGAAGCTTTCAATATGTATGCTGTGGTTGGCAAGGGCACATTGGTTATCGTTGGTGATGGTCCTCAGATGCAGGAATTGCGTAATATAGCATCCAATCGTGTTTGTTTTGTCGGCAATGTATCTAATGTAGTGGATTATCTGGCCTGCTCAGATTATTTTATCTCAAGTTCTCTCTCCGAAGGCTTACCCAATACGGTCTTGGAGGCACTGGCAGCAGGGCTTCCTTTGCTGCTTTCAGATATTCCTTCGCATTTGGAGATTGCTGAAGAATGTCAGGGAATGTGCAGTATCTTTGCACTTAATGAGGGGCAGTCGGTACTGACCAATCAGATGAGTAAAGGCGCCGCTCTGTTTTCCTTCATTGACAGAGATGAGATTCATCGTAAGGCCAAAGAGATATTTTCCGCACAAGTTATGTCTGCCAGGTATCAGCAAGCGTACCTAAAGACGATGGAATAAAACTGATGACATCGCATTATAATACGATGGAGAAATTCTTGGCTAGGGGTTTGTCCCGTTTGCCTTTTGCAAAAAAGGTGGCCAAATCATCTTATGCAAGACTGATGTTCTTGTTTAAAAGAAAAAAATATCCCTTTTGGGCCAAATATGATATTGCGAGTTTTGGGCCAAATGGTATGGAGTCGTTTTCGGGCTATTATGACAAATCTCCTATATCGCATGATGGCTATGTGCTTTGTCATTTGTCTGGTTACAGTACTCGGCAAAAGCCTGATGCAAAAGCACCTGTAACAGTGGCGGTTTTCGCTCCGGGGGAAACGGAGAAGCCGCTTTTGCAGATACCAACTTGTGCTTACAATTGGCAGCAGGGTGCAAGGGTGCATTGGCTGAATAATCAACTTTTTATTTTCAACGACTTTGACCAGTTTAAGCAAAAATTCATTTCTCGCGTGTTTTCAAAGAGTACAATGCAAGAGGTTAGGCATTTTGATTATCCTGTGCAGGATTCTTTTGGTACTGATTATTTTCTATCCATTAACTATCGTCGTTTAATAACACTGCGACCTGACTATGGTTATCGCAACCTGCAACCTCTCTCTAAAAAAGAGCTTGCGGACAAGCAGAATGATGGTATTTGGAAAGTAGATTATGTAAGTGGCAAAAAACGTCTTTTGTATTCGTTCGCCAATATCTGCGATACGCAACACAAAGAGGAATTCGATGCTGCAATACATAAGGTGAACCATTTAATAATTTCACCCTCTGGCAAACAGTTTATTTTTTTACACCGTTACTATGTGGGTAAAAAAAGATTTGACAGGCTTTTGCTATCGGGTGCGGAAGGCGAGCAGCTAAAAGTGCTGGCCGATTATGGTATGGTAAGTCATTGCTTCTGGGCGGATAAAAAGACTGTTTTGGCCTATTTGCGAGATCAAAATGGCAAAGATGCTTACTGTTTGATAGATACCATCACGGGTAGTTTTGTTCATTTTGCAGATGGAGCATTAGATATGCATGGGGATGGTCATCCTCATGTAAATGGCGAATTATTTATAACTGACACGTATCCGGATAAGGCACGTATGCAGCATTTGTTGTTGTGTAATCTAGAAACAGGCAAGGTTGAAGAATTGGGCGAATTTTTTCACGGATTTGACTATAACGGAGAAACCAGATGCGATCTTCACCCTCGTTTTTCGCCAGATGGCAAGAGGATATTTTTTGATTCGGTTTTCGATGGGACAAGAAAGCTCTATATAATGGAATTGAAATCATGAAGTTTACCGTTCTTATGTCAGTCTATGAAAAGGAAGCCACTGCATTTTTCAACCGTGCTATGCAAAGCATCTGGGATGACCAGACACTAAAGCCCAGTGAAATAGTACTGGTCGAAGACGGCCCGCTGAATGTCGAATTGAATGCTGCTGTAGAAAAATGGCAGGACAGACTGAAAAATGTGCTTAAAGTGATTGCTTTGCCGCAAAATGTTGGGTTGGGTGTTGCATTGAATGAAGGCTTAAAATACTGCGCCTTTGAATGTGTCGCGCGTATGGATACCGATGATATATCTCGGCCTGAAAGGTTTGAAAGGCAGATAGATTTTCTGATATCGCATCCTGATATTGATATAATTGGAAGCTGGATTGGTGAATTTGAGAAAGATGAAACCGATATATATGCTTCTAGGAATGTGCCGTGCACACATGAGAAGATAGTGAAATTCGCGAAAAGGCGAACCCCTCTCAATCATATGACAGTAATATTTCGAAAGTCCGCAGTTTTAGGGGTAGGAGGCTACAGCAGTTTTCGATTTGCTCAAGACTACCATCTATGGGTACGTACGATCCAAGGCGGCGCGAAATTTGCCAATATCCCTGAGCAGCTCCTCAGTGCACGTGGTGGCAGAACAATGGCACAAAGACGAGGTGGGATATATTACGCAATTAACGAGTATAAGCTCCAAAGGGAATTTTTGAGAACAGGTTTTCTGAGTTATGGTGAATTTTTGAGAAATGTATTTATCCGCTTTTTTATCAGGATTATTCCGAGTAGGCTTAGGGAAATTGTGTACAATACCTTTCTTAGGCAATCTACGTAATCATGACATAAATACTTTCCCAAAACAGTATTTGGGGTGGGAATGGAAAACACTATCAAATTCATTATACCAATATCTAACGTTTTGTTGCTTAACCTTGGATTTCTTATATCCTTCTGGATAAGGTATGGCCTGCCGTTTCCTGAGCGAAGCTTCCTGCCATACAAGAGCAGTTTTGTATTTCTGACGTTGATATATGTATCGGCATGGGCCTTTTTTAGAGTTTGTAAATTAGCTTGTCCCCATGCGCTGGACAGATTCCAGGGTTGAATAAGGTGGAATCGCCCGTATGGGTAATGTTCCCGCTGCTGTTGCGACCGGAGCCAGAACGGCGACCGAAGCAACAGCAGCTACATTCGTGGCGATGGAACATCCATCACCTGTCTCCATAATACCACCTCGCGGCGGCAATGCAATCGTGGAAATTTCTTTCACCATTTTTTGTTCGCCCACCGAAGCCAGGCCATATACGCTGGCCGGTGTTCGCCTGCCAAGGCTCCGATGCCGACGCAGATAATTGTAATACTCAAAGCGGAAGTTCCTTCGAAATTTTAGGGGTAATGGGCGATAACCTTTTGTTGCGGGCGTAGTTAGCCCGTTTTTTTGGCCTTTATCTGTGGTCATTAAAATATATCTTTTTTTTTATATTTTTCTC
>Ga0164310_10001824_pt1 | contig 12185 bp, 16 predicted proteins | sample GuaBasSedimGuay1_FD_121795 | JGI IMG/M metagenome (GOLD analysis project Ga0164310, IMG submission 121795) | Subseafloor sediment microbial communities from Guaymas Basin, Gulf of California, Mexico - Guay1, Core 4569-9, 0-3 cm | ecosystem: Environmental > Aquatic > Marine > Hydrothermal vents... | reverse complement strand
GTTCTAATTCTTCATCTATAAGTTTCGGATCGTCGAGAATATACTGCTCACCGCACGCTTGGCATTCAATCCCTACCAACTGAGGTTGTTCTGTTTCTTCAAGAAAGATTCTTTCAACAGTATCTGACTGCCTTCTATATAGTATTAAACTGGTCACTGTGCACATTGGATCCCAATTATGTGATCCACAAACTTTACATTTCACGTTCCGCTCCTTAAACGTAATATTGCACGGCACATAAGCAATCTTGCGAAAGAGGAAGTACGCTTACTATTAGGCAACTTCTTAACATAGTCTACTGCCTTACTAAGTTCCTTAATAGCCGTCTCTATGTCATCAGCATGAAGTGCTAACTCCATATTATTAAGAAATTCACCGACTTTTTGTGCGCGCTGATATCCATATTTAGCATGTAATTCACGCAAAATTAATTTCATCGTGGATTTTATGGTTCGCATTATCACTCCTTATTGAGAATGTGCTGTCGAAGATCATCAAGGATATGTTCAGCTAACATTTCTTTCCTTGCCAAATTTCGCAAGATAATCTGATCAACAGAATTCTTGATGGCAAGGTCTATGTATACAACAGGAGATTTCTGACCTATACGGTGCGATCTATCTTCGCTCTGCTTACGTATTTCCATATTAAATGAATTGGAATAATAAATGACATAATGAGCCGAAGTAAGATTAATACCCATACCTCCCGCCGCGGGCTGTCCTATAAATACTCTGCAGTTATCATCTTTATTGAATCTGTTGATGACATATTGAGGATCGGAAGTTTTCCCATAAAGAATTACATGATCGATATTACGGTCAGATAAAAGACCACTTACCATATGAATGTTCTGAACAAACCAACACCATATAATAATCTTATGTCTTTCATAATCAATCTCATCTAGAAGATCTTTTAATGCTTCTAACTTAGGATTAGGATCAAAAAACCTTATATTTTCATCACTTTGAATATAACCGGAAGTGATTTCGCACAGACGTAATAACCTACTCAATCGAGTGGCATTGAAAGTTACATCTTCAAATACTGTTGATAGTTTAGTACATACATCGTCATATACTTGCTTTTGGATAGGATCAAAATCAACCCAACGCGTAGTATATATCTTAGGTGGAAGATCGAGGCATTCATCTTTGGTAAATCTGATTCCTTTTGCAAACAATTTTTGTTTAATCGATGCTATAGCTCCCCGACGGGGTACCCACTTCCACTGTGATACTTGCTTCATATAATACTGTCTGAACCTAGTAATGGACATAGGGAATGTTCTACCAAAATCTAATACGGCAAACTGTCCTATCACGTCTTGTATCGACCTTGTGATAGGAGTGCCGGTTGATATATATCGGAAACTCGCTTTCTTTGCCAACTGTAAAGAACGACGAGTCCTCTTAGCTCTAGGATTTTTAATCTTGGTCGATTCATCAAATATTATCATTTGAGGTGCTCGACGCATTAAAGCATTAAACAGTTTATCAATTAACAGGCCTTCGTAATTAAGGATGTAGAAAGTAGGGACCCTGACTAACGGCATGTTATATAATGAGGCACGAGTATTTGCATCTCCTCGAAGCTGTACTACATGAATATTACTAACTGTTTTATAAATCTCATCTTCCCACGTCTGCATGACTGAACGAGGACACAAAACCAATACGTTACGTACATTCCCCGTTACTGCTAGATTAATTGCTAGAGCAATTAGCACGCGAGTCTTACCAATACCCATATCACCGAATATGCCAAAATTAGTATGTCTAATGGCCCGTCGAAACATCTCGGCTTGATGATTATAAAACTGGGTACAGGTAGCATACATTACCACTTCCTCATCATCTTAAGTGTATCCTGAACTTTCTTCTTTATTCGTCGAAATGCTTCAACTCTTCTCTTTAGCAATGAACTATGATCTCTATATTGCGCCACCGACTGTGCTGCTTCGAGGAGAGGAGTTATTGTATCGGCTATATACGTTATAGTACTTAACAAGTATCGAATTAAATCGAAAATCGTTATATCGACTGTTTGTCGTTTATTGTCATCATAAGCCTTATTAATAAGGGCTGATCGAAATTCTAGTAACCATGGTTTGATTCGTCGGGACAAGCTATCTATTTCTTCCAGTTTCTTACGCAAGTCATTAATTCGTTTCCTCGTACTTTTATTCTTTACATATCTTTCGACGTCTGATAAGACGTCGAAGAAATCACTCATTCTACATAAGACTAGTAGTTGGTCGCCGAGAATCAGCGCCAACTCTGTGAGGGGTTCACACGCATACTTATCCATGAAAAGCCTCCCGCTATTCGACAAAGAAAGAGGTAATCCCGTCTGACTTGGTCACGATTAATTTTTTATAATCATAAGGTATATGAATATCCTTGTGGGAAATAATGAATATAGATTCGGCTTTGCATAGGTCTGGAAGATGCTCAATTAGTAAACCTATGTTGCGTTCGTCCAAAGCATCGAAAGCTTCATCGATAATGAATACATTACAAGAGGAACTACTCAGTAGCAAATCTCTGATAGCCATAAGGATTAATATATTAACACATCTGCGTTCACCGCCGGATAGTTGTCTATAGGTTCTATCTCCAATATATAGATCATTATTTTTGAAGTATATATTCGTATCCGATCCGAAAACTATTTGAAGGAGTGATGAAACAATAATAAATAACTTATTCATGTATTCATTAATGATTCGTTCACGTAGACCATTATTAACTATAGATAACAATGCTTCACATGCTTCTAGTATTTGCTCCTCATCGGTTGTATCAACGGGATATGGGGTAATATTCTTCAATTCCTGTAATCTTCTTTTAGCATATTCCTGCTGCGATATTAACTGCTGTGTTTGATTATATTCTGCTGATAATTGCTGCAGCTCCTCCTGCCTCTTATTTAATTGTTGTTCGATAGTATTAATAATTCTTTGTTTATGATTATCTGGTATAGGTTGATAACATACGGGACATTGGGAAGATAATCTTGCAACGTTGTTTAATTGCATTCGCAATTGATAAACTTCCTGTTGAAGAGCCATATAACGTGATATAATTGATGTATCAATAGGTTGATTAATAATGTTTTGCAATTTTTCTATATCTTCGGACTTCTTCTGTTCTATTTGCTGCTTTATTATTTCCGCGTGTTGAATAACTTGCTGTTTTGTAGATCGTAAATGCCTTAACTCTCTAATAAGAATATCATAGATATTCAGATTAAAAGATACTTCAATTAATTGTCGTTGCTGAGATTTGGTTAATGCACCAAATTCAATCCTATGTTGTTGAGGAAATCTTATAATCCAGTCTATATGAGGCGGAAGATGTTGCTGTAGGAAGTTTTTGACATTACTTACGCCAGATATTTCTTCTCCATTTGACAATAATAAATGCGCTTTATGATAATGAGACCTAACTTCTCGTGATAACTTGAAAGCATTTGATGTTAATGTAACCGATAAATGATCGGTGCCGGCAGATATTAGTTCATTATTATGCGCTTTCTTATCCGTCTCTCCTAATAATGCAAATAGTAATGCTTCAAATATAGCCGACTTGCCGGCACCATTACTACCACCAGTATCGTGATTCTCACCTATAACCCAATAAATTCCTTTCTCGATATTAAGAGATCCTTCTCGAATAGAAAGAAAATTATTAATCTCCAGAGAACGAAGAATTAGATTCATTCTGCTCCTTCACCTCAGTCTTTGTTTTTTTAGTTCGACGAGATTTTTTCTGAACTGGTTCGGTCATAGTACCCTTACAATTTTTCATTCTCTCTTTCATCATCTTCGTCAAAGACTTTAACGTGTCATTAAGTTTGTTAACATTATCAGATAGCGCGGCCAATTTGCATTTCTGTGTCTCACCATCATAAAACGCACAGTTAATGCGACAATGTGAGTTTGGTACAAACGGACAAAATATTGCGGGCATCACAACTCCTCCAATGAACCTTTAGTTTGGAAAACTTCAATGATTTTAAGTATTCTATTCCGTAAATCTTTTTCAGGAATATTAGCTTCTATCTCATCTCTTAGCAATTCTAGTGGATCGGTAACAGTTATTTCTATGTTTTGTGATATATCAATGCTTTTGCTTGAATCTAATAGAACCGATCTAGCTCCCTCACTCTTGAGAAGCACCTGTAATTCCTTCATTCGTTGTAGGTTGTCCCCCTGTAACCTAATATAACAATCTTCGACCGATAGTGAGTCAATTGTTTGTGTATCAATATTAATAGTAATGAATTTTGGTGGGAGTAATGTTTTGATCCATTTAATAGCGTTGTCAATAAGGCATATATAAGGTTCATTAAATTCCTCACTAAAGTTAATTCTATAAGGTGATCCAATATACCAGGCATTGTTACCTAATTGCTGATGCTTATGTACGTGACCCAATAGCCATACGCAATCTTTGGAGAAACTTATTTCTTCCCCTTCTAGAGCTTTATAATTATTAGATAGAACAGCACCTCGTACCATCCCGTGCCATAAATTAATATTAGCTCGTATCTCGGGAGTAAATCCATATGGTATAGCAAATATATCATCATATAAAGATGGTTCTGTTATAATAGTAGTATTATATGACGATAATAATTCAATAACCCATATATTATCAGATATATCATGATTACCACCTACGATATATACTTCACACGGGAAAGAAGATAGTAGATTTCTTAATAAGATAATCTCTGAAAAGGGAATACGTGAACCTGATTGATGTAGAATGTCACCCACTATCCACATCTGATCGATATTATTAACTATACACTGCTGCAACAAATAAATCATACATCTAATGCTATCTACTAAACGCAATTTATATTTATTTCGTGAAGGTGAAAGAAAGTAATGTGATGAGAAATGAATATCTGCTGCGAATAAACGGCGCATATCATTCCTCTCGATGAAAGACAATATCAGTACATTGTATTATTACCTCGAGACCAGATAATTCCCAAAGTTTTGCGGCTCTAGGATCATCATACTTATATCGACACACCACACGTGAAATACCAGCACGCAATATCATTTTAGTACACATAAAACATGGACTGTGGGTACAATATAAAGTAGCACCTTCCAAACAAACTCCTTTTCTCGCAGCACTGAGAAGCGAACTCTCTTCTGCATGGTTAGCGGGGCAGAAACCCAATAAAATATTTTCGGGGATATCTTTATCTTTTCTAACACAATAACCTATGTCAGTGCATTTAATGATTCCTGGAGGGGAAGAATTACATCCTGTGGAAACTATTTCGTTATTCTTAACAATTACCGCCCCTACTTGCATTTTCAAGCACGTAGAAGCTTTAGCGATTTCATCACATATATCCAGATAATAATTATCTTTCATCTTTCTTTTCCTTTCGCGTCACATCAATTATAACATAACGGCGAGGAGATTCAAGCCTTAATACAAAAATATGTTCAGAACCTATATTGACACCTTCTTTTAAACCGTGGAGCCATTTCTCACCGAATTCCCGTCTCATAATCTCTTGTATCCATGGTGCACTATCTTCATCAAGAAGAACTCCAGTCATAAATCGAGGATCTCGAATTGAGAAAACTCCATTATGATAACTGATTATACCTTTTACTAGAAGACGTTCGAGAATCCCGTCGACAGTTTCTTTTATAAGAGCTCCGGTAGCTTTAGGATGTAGTTTGATAATATCAATAACCGATTGCTCCAAACGAGAAATATTCATACTATTTCTCCTAATACGCTCGTATTTAATGGTGGATTGTTGTCTGGGAGAAGTGGTATGTTGATCTTCAATAATATAGAACAGGTTAAAGCGAAATTTCCGAAAGCTGTGATATATAATGATTATATTAAAGTCGGAGAAGACGTTTTTGCCATGAAGCATGATGGCGAAAGAATCTATCTCTGGAAGACACCTCTGAAAGAGGTCGATGGCCACTTCGTTCATAAAATAGCGTCTCATATTCCACGTGAAGGAAAACTTGATAAATTTGACGATCCCCTATTCTGGATAAAGGATATACCAGCTAAATGTAAATCCGCGATTGATAAAATGTCCGAAACAACTCGTAGATGGTTTGAGCTGAATGATGAACTATCACTAAAAATATTGGCTAATAAAAAGATTGCAGAAACTGAAGTGCAAGAAATCGTAGAAATACCTCTCGAAAACACCATAAGATTATCAAATGTTGTACCAGGTCAAGTCTATGAATTCGATAGAGTGCGTTACAGAGCCTTCAAATTATATGGATTCTCAAAAATCTTTGGTGATTTAAAGAAAGTGTTATTGCTTCACGAATCTGGTGAGGATGCGTTTATAGCTGGCGATATTAAACTACCATTAGCTGAAGGAAGCTTCACTACAAAACGTTATTCATTCCTTCCATTGTTATCAGAATTTGGATCCCCAATGTGGGCTGTAATAGCGAATTATAATGTTGAAGACCCCTGGGCTATGATCGTAAGGATTGATAAGATATCAGAATATCCGTTAGTTACGCGGTACGAAGGTTATGCCCCCTATGAAGATAATATAGAGCCTATGATCAAGATAGAAATCTATCATGGCGTCTTTCCGGAAGATGTTGTTGGGACACCTATTGGTGGTGTTCACATCAAATATGATGCTGAGAAGAAAAAGGCAGTCATACTGGTACCTAAACAGAGAAATGATTCCGTCACTGTTGCGTGCACGCTACTAATTAATAAACCCAGAATATTAACACTATCACATATTCTAGGAAGCTCGAACAAACTACGTTCCCAATTGTCGGTCTGGAATGAAATTATGGATAAACTTAGAGAATTTGATACCGGTACCGCTAAAGTAGCTGAAGCTGCTGTAAATATAGACAATGCGGTTTACGGTTTTAGAGGATTAGAACGTACTTATAAGAAATTGGCTGAAGGAACTGAAGAAGGTAATCCTCCATCAGAAGTATTGGTTAAGAATCTTAAGCCTGGACATATCAGAATCATTGTAATACGACGCATATCAGGTAAACCTATATCTGGATTAACACCACCAGAAGAAATCTTCCCCATTGCTTCCAAATTGCCACCATTATTGGGACGTATATTAACTGCTTGCGGACTCGGATCTTTCGAGAATACTTTACCACAACTAGCAGAACATATTGATACGCTTCATGCAGCAAGAGATGAGTTGGGCAAGTTACTACTTAAAGCTATTAAACATGAGACTAATATCCCTAAAGAAGACTTAGAAAAAGCCATAGAAGCTGTTAGCAAGGTAATCGATTGTATTGAAGGTGAAAATGAAAAGGAGGCATAATCTCCTCCTTTTCATTTCTTTTCAGAATTCATATTCTTCAAGAATTTATACATATCCTTCCACATCTGTTGAAGTTCTTCACACATTTGGCGAAACTCATTAGCATTCCTTATCGGTATACAAGCAGGAATAACTATAGGACAAATTTGTGCTCCATTTTCCTGCTTCCATTCACTATCTACAGTCTCTTCTTTCTTATCCTCAACGACAGAATGTTTAATCTTTTCATCTTTTCTAAGAGGATGTTTGATTTGTTTGAGAATTCGCACCTTATCTGCTGTTATATCAATCTGCGTTTCTGTTCTGTGATCATAATCTATTCCATCAAAACCTAAAGCTCGATATTGTTCCTCAAATTGCTTGCGTAGTGCGTCAATGTCACGCAACTTGGGTATGATATTCCTCAAAGTTTTTCGCATTTCATTCCAAGATAAATAATTTTCATTAATGTATTCAACATCATCAAAATATTTGTTGCCAAAGAGCTCAATAAGAATATATCCCTCAACATCGATATAAATGTCAACGGGGGTAGGTCTTGGTTTTAGCTCACCACAATGTCTAATATTCAATTCCACATTACCAACATAAACGGATCTAATCTTTTCATCTGCTACCCGAACAGCATAATAAACTTCAAATTCATTATCATCATTATATTCATTTCTTACCCACCGAGAATGAACAATAAAATTCATCCCATTTATGGTGATTTGTCTTATACCCTTCTGTCGATGCCAGTTATATTTGCATGGTTTAGGGAGGTTAAACAACTTTCTCCACCTAGCTATACTGTTCTTCATGATTTACCTCCCAAAAGAGTTTCAGAAATCGATTCAATAAGTGCTGGAAACCGATCAGATGCAAGTACATTCTCATGTGGAATGTTCAATTCCGGGAATCTAATATAATAACCTTCATCATGGGGCCTGACAACAATTGTTGTAAGAGTAAGTCTATTAATTTTTACACGTCGCTTCAATGCTATCCGTCCTGTTCGTTTCGGAAGCTGCCATTTCCCCAACATATACAATCTGAAAATGAGTTCATCATGCCATTTGTCAATCTTGACTTTATATGTCACATGATGTTTATGATCAATATAGTAACCAGCGACAGGTACTATCGAAGGAAGTTTTACGTTTGGCGGGATATTAAATCTTTCTCTGATTTTCCTGTAACAGGATAGTTTTTCGTTCATACTCTTCTCAATTAGAGGAACTAACGTTTTCAATACATTATACACCTCAGTAATAGGATGTCTACTCAATCGAAACTTAGAATATGTCATTCTGTCGCTACCAACAAATTCAATTATATTATCACTATACCATGCTACAAGTACGGTGGTGATGTGATCAAACGGTGGAGCAAGACATGTTCGTATATCAGTTTTAACTATCGCGGGAATGGAATCGTGCGCATAAATGGAGTACACAACATCAGGTCCATAACGAAACTCATTCCAAACAGCCCAGATTTCGAACCTCATCATCAACCTCCTAACAAGATCCACTTCGCAGATCCAAAATCGCTCCAGCAGTCTCACAAATGTGTTTGTATTCCGAACCCACGTTTGTAAACCATTGTAACGTTTCATTATCTATCCCTTTGACTAGATGTTTAATCCATGACAATTCAACTAACGAGAATTCATTTCTATGAACAAATTGTGCTAAATGCTGGACAATTAACTTCGCTTCTGGATCATCAGCAGTATACTTATCACCAAGTCTCATGATATCAATGTAATCAAATATTCCTAAATATCCTGCTATATCATGTAATAGATCATCAATATCTGGTGGAAGGGTGTCGGTGATCTGGTTCATGTGATTTCCTCCTTCTGAATTACTGAAACCTTCACCTAGTCTGCCCTCAAGCTGTTTGTATACTGCCAGTGCTAATTGAGCTGTCAATATCCCACAACGTGGTCCACATTTAGGACACGTCAATCCTCTTTCGGTTATACCTAACTTTCGACCACAACGATCGCACAAAGGTCTCACCTCCATTATCAATCCCCCAAAAAGTTAAGAAATCTTCATTATTTCATTCCATTTTAATACAGGGGAGGGTGTTAATGAGAACATTAATGCGTCTATTAAAATTATATGTTTGGGCACAATCTCTCAAACCAAAGAAAAAGAGGAGAAAGAAACGTGGCAAGAAGAAATGTAAGAAAAGGACTTAAGTTCCTGCTTAGGTTGATGAAATTGATTACTAAACGTCGTTGATTGCTACAACCTTCTCATTTAGTCGATAGTCTCCAGATATACTTCTATCAGTTCTTTAAGCTTCATCAGATGTTCTCGTGCTTCAGAACGTCTATTCTTTTGTATTGCCAATTCTGCTTCTAGTAATTCTTGTTCCATTTCAGGAGCCAAACAAAGTAACTTGCCGCGCAGCCATTCCAATCTCTGGTATAGAGATAATTGTGTCTCGCTATTGATAGCATATAATATGATTTCCATTAGTTCACAAGCACAATCCCACCATTCGCAGCAACAATCACACTTCATAATAAACTCCCTTATTGATCAAAAATAAATCGAGGGAGCATTAACTCCCTCGATTTATCTCTTCCGTAATGATCTTATCAACATACTCGACCATGGGATCATAAGGATCCCGGTCGAGTATGTCGGGATCCTCGCCAAGAACTTCTAATCCTGCTCTAACAGCTCTACGGCGAAGATCCCTAATGATCCACCCCGTGTGCCACGTCTCACGTGGCGGGGGTAGATCAACAATTCTTTTCAATGCTTTCTGCCAGCGCTCCCATCGAATTGTAGCGGGAGCGCGTTTATATTGTGCTCTTCTTATTATCGGATCCGCCCATTCACAATATTCTTGCATCTCCTTACAATTATGACGAGTGGGCGGTTCAACAACATATACAGTCATATAGTCATAATCATGTCTCATCCCATCGGGTGACAGTCCGCTTCTGAATGAGCAAGTCTCACTACCCGCCCATGGATGCCACCCGTGGGAACATTTCCATTTCATAAGTCTCTGGGCTACCTTTTCGGCAACCCAGTAATAAACATCATATCTTTCTTCCCGCGCCTGGATACGCTTTAATAGACGTATCGCTTTTTCCTGACGCGGGAAGTGTGCAACTGTGTTGGATACGCTACGCCACCGCCGGATAGCTTTGATATACTTAGCGGTGGCGCGTCTAATAATCTCAACCCGCTCAGGCTCAACGTCTTCGATTTCAACTTCCTTGATAACCTTCCCGCATATTCCTAACGCTGCCATCAATTTCTCCTCCCAGACACGCAACTGCACTTTATTGCGTGTCTGAGGGTGAACCCAGGCAACATATAACGTCTTGTTTCTTATCTCATCGTATTCATCGACAACACGATAGCCCGATATAATTTTAACATGACATTTCACGGAAAGTTCATACTCACGAGGTTCACCAATATGATGAGGATCAGGAGTAAGACTATCAAGAAACCGTAAGGTTTCATCAGTAAATTCCCAACGCTCAACCTTCTCTGTTGTGATTCTTCGGAGCGGTCGCACGATAGCAAACCGCTCCTTTTCTACGATGAGTTCGCATTCCCACTCTTCTCCGGGTTTGGGAAGAGTGGAATAATTATAACGGTCTGAAATTAACGCTACTTTACCACCTTCCAAACGAAAGATTGGCCTATCTTTACCTTTCTCGCAAATTAGTTTCAACATCTTTCTTTCTCCTAAATTAGGAAAAGGGGAGACGATTACCTCCCCCAATATGCTCCGTTTGCCTCACCAGAACTGTAGGTGGCACTAACTACAGCTCTGGCAATCTGTTCGAAATCATCATGACTTTGAAAGCGCAACAAGACTTTTACAGCAGCATCATGAACTGTCTTGGCAGTAACAGTGGCGACAATTTCATGAGTTTCCCACCTCGCTGAGATCCCTTCCTCAGGGATCCACTCACCCTTCTCCAGGGTGAGTTTCACATGATCCTGATAATAATCAAAGCTCGCATAATACATTATGTATCCTCCTAAAAGAGTTCCTGAAGTCTCATTATCTTATTCCATCAAAATGATTCATATTCAAAAATAAGATAGGGAGAGCAATTAGCCCTCCCTGAAATGTTCTGATTTCAAACTACCCCATGTAAGGGGTAGTTCAAGATTGTGTCCAAAATGATACATCCACCCACATAAATAAATAATTAGCTCTTCTAACGTGGGTAGATCGTTGATGTTTTCATAAGCCCAGCGGATAATTTCCCTCACTTGATCAGTTAGATGCTCAGATGTTGTACGATATAAAAGCTGTTTAGTTCTTCCCTTCTGTCGAAATAACAAGAACTTCCCTTTTCTGAAACCAACCTTTAGCATTTTACTCCTCCTAAAAAGTTAAAACAACACCATCATTTCCTTATTCCATGGTTTATCAATATATCAACATAGGAGGAGTATAATATGTATGCAATATTGTGGCCATTTGATAGACTAATCAGAGGTTTAATGATACGTTGTTGTTTTGACCAAGAAGAAGTTATAAGGGAACTAGATCGTTTGGGATATCATGGAGTACATGAAGTTCGCAACTATGCTGCTTATATAAAACAGATTTATGATCAAATGCATTTGTCTCTTCCATCATCATTAATGATGCTTCCTCCCGATACATTTAGAAAAAAGTTAATAAATCGAGATAAAGACATAGTTGAATGGGTTAAAGCATTAGAATTACAACACATAGTCTTTGAAAGTTTTGAACCAGATATACTACGCAAACCAAGAGAAAGATTTATCCTAGAGATATTATTATCATCTAATGCTGAATTGGAAAAAATACAAAAAGTATTCAACAATTATTGTCG
>Ga0164310_10001822_pt1 | contig 12187 bp, 6 predicted proteins | sample GuaBasSedimGuay1_FD_121795 | JGI IMG/M metagenome (GOLD analysis project Ga0164310, IMG submission 121795) | Subseafloor sediment microbial communities from Guaymas Basin, Gulf of California, Mexico - Guay1, Core 4569-9, 0-3 cm | ecosystem: Environmental > Aquatic > Marine > Hydrothermal vents >... | reverse complement strand
GGTGAGCAAGGGGGTCTCCGCCAATGCCGGGAACGCGGTGCGCGCGATGGCTAACGCCCTCGGTGGAGGTGGGGGCGTTAGCCATCGCGCGCACCGCGTTCCCGGCATTGGCGGAGACCCCCTTGCTCACCTTGGCGACCACGATCCCTCGCCCATCGATCGCACCCCCAAGGAGGACGACTGCGGGCCAGGCCTTCTCCTCGATCAGATCGGCGAGGCGCTTCAGCGCGTCCACCTCCAGGTCGAGCCTCCCGGAGACGATGGTCACCTCCCCAACCCGCTCCGTCCCCGCTGCGAGGAGCTCATCCCGCTTGGCGGTGAGGATCGCCTCCGTCGCGGCGCGTAACCGCTCCCGCAGCGCGGAGATCTCGCCTTCAAGCCGGTCGATCCCGGCGAGCGGATCGTCCCCGAGGCGGGCACGCACCGCTCCGAGCAAGGCCGCGTCGGACTGAAATTGCCGCAGGGACTCCATTCCAGCCAGGGCATGAATCCGCCGCGTCCCGGCAGCGACCGACTCCTCAGAGGTGATCTTTACCAACCCGATCTCCCCGGTGCGGGCGACGTGCGTCCCGCCGCACAGCTCGCGGCTGAACTCCCCGACCGAGACCACCCGCACCCGCGCCTTCCCCCGGTACTCCTCCTCGAAGTGGGCCATCGCCCCGGTCTTCTTCGCCTCCTCGAGCGGCATCTCCTGCGTCTCCACCGGAATATCGGAGAGGACGACCGAGTTCACAAGCTCCTCCACCTGGGCGATCTCCTCGTCCGTCATCCGGGAGAAATGGGAGAAGTCGAACCGGAGCTCCTCCGGCGCGACGAGGGAACCGGCCTGGATCACGTGCTCGCCCAGGACCTTGCGCAGGGCGGCGTGGAGAAGATGGGTGGCGGTGTGGTGGCGGGCGATCCGGGCCCGCCTTTCCGCGTTCACCTCGAGGCGGCAGCGATCCCCGGGCTCGAATTCGCCTGCGCGAATCTGAACCCGGTGGAGGAACGCCCCTCCCGGGGTCTTCTGCACGTCAGTCACCTCCGCCCGGCCCGGCCGGTCGAGGTTCTCGATCAACCCTGTATCTCCAACTTGACCCCCAGACTCGGCGTAGAACGGGGTGCGGTCGAACACGAAGGCCAACTGCTCACCGTCTACCTTTCTCAACAGTTCAGCCTCGGTTTTCAAGATCTCATAGCCGACGAACTCAGTAGACTGCAGATCCAGCGATACAGAGCCTGAAACGGTGACGTTCTCTGTAAATGAGCGCGACCGGGCCCGTTGCCCGGCCATCGCTTTGTCGAATCCTTCCCGGTCGACTTCGATCCCGCGCTCACCCGCGATCTCCGCGGTCATCTCGAGGGGAAAGCCGTAGGTGTCGTAGAGCTCGAATGCGATCTCGCCGGGGAGGATGCGTTCTCCTGCTTCGATCAGCGCGGTGAGCCTCTCCTCGAGTCGCCTCTCCCCGGCGCGGAGCGTCCGGCGGAACGAGTCCTCCTCGCTTTGCATCACCTGGGCCGCCAGCGCGCGTGCGGAGACGATCTCCGGGTAGGTCTTCCCCATCACGTCGATCACCGGGTCGATGAACCCGGCCAGACTCCCCGGTGGAATCCCGAGCCGTTCCGCGGCCCGAACCGCCCGCCGCAGAATCCGGCGCAGGACGTAGCCCTGTTTTTCGTTTCCCGGGAGTACTCCATCAGCGATGAGGAACAGCCCGCCGCGCACGTGATCGGCGATGATGTTGCGCGCCACCCGATCCTCTACCTCTGCCGCCGCCGCGATCGCCTCGATCAGCGGAGCGAACAGGTCGATCTCAAAGTCGGTCGCTACCCCCTGCAGGACCGCCGCGGTCCGTTCGAGGCCCATCCCGGTGTCGATGTTCTTCCTCTCGAGCGGGACGAGGCTCCCGTCCTCTCGGGCGGCGTACTGCATGAACACAAGGTTCCAGATCTCGGAGAACCGATCGCAGTCACACGCCACCCCGCGACAATCAGGACCGCACGCATTCTCCTCCCCGGTGTCGTAGAAGATCTCCGAGTCCGGTCCGCACGGCCCGGAGTTTCCCACCGGTCCCCACCAGTTGTGCTCCTTCCCCAATCGCGCGATCCGCTCGGGCGGGATCCCGATCACATCTTTCCAGATCGCGTACGCCTCCTCGTCCTCCTCATATACCGAGACCCATAGCTTCTCCTTGGGAATCCCGAGTTCCTCCGTGACGAACTTCCACGCGAGGCTGATCGCCCCCTCCTTGAAATAATCACCGAACGAGAAATTACCGAGCATCTCGAAGAACGTGTGATGAAACGCGGTCACGCCCACGTTCTCGATGTCAGTGGTGCGGAAGCACTTCTGGCACGTGGTGACGCGGGGGTGGTCAGGGGCTCGCCTCCCCCAGAAGATGTCCTTGAACTGCACCATCCCGGCGGCGGTGAACAGAAGCGTCGGGTCGTTGGGGACGAGGGACGAGCTCGGGAGGCGAGTGTGCCCGTGAGTTTCACAGTATCCCAGGTACAGATTGCGAAGCTTGTCTGCCTGCATTGTCTCTCTCCTTCGGCTATCCCCGGGATTCTACGGGCTTAAAACCGGCAAATCAAAGCCGACCGGCTGAAGTTGCTATCTTCCCCTCTGTTTGCTATACTACAGTTGATTTTTTATCTCACGTTGTTCCCAGGAAATGAGGCGGTAATGGGAGGAATTGCTCGGTACATCGTACAACGGTTACTGTTCACGATCCCGATGCTTCTCATCCTGCTCACGGTGGTGTTCCTCATTCTGCGGGTGATGCCCGGGGATCCGGTAGCGGCGATGCTCGGGGGGAGGAACGTATCCCAGCAACTGATGGACGAGTACCGGCATAAGATGGGGGTCGATAAGCCGATCCCTGCCCAGTATGTGGAGTATCTGAAGAATATCGTATCCGGTGACTTCGGTGATTCGTTCCGTACGTCCAAGCCGGTCGTCACCGAGATCTTTACCCGGTTTCCGGCCACCCTCGAGCTTGCATTCTTTGGAATGCTGTTCGCGTTCATCTTCGGGTTCTGGACCGGGATACTCGCAGCGATCCGCGCCGATACCCCGATCGACCATTCAATAAGGGTCTTCCATATTGGATCGTTTGCCATGCCGTTATTCTGGTTCGGTCTGATGCTGCAGGTGATCTTCGCAGTGAAGCTGCATTGGTTCCCGGTGGCGAGCCGCCTCGGGGGAAGGGTAGCGTTCAGTTTTCAGTCGGTGACAGGGTTTTATCTGATTGACGCGTTCCTGAGTAAGGATCCGAAGATCATCGTCGATGTTATTAAGCATCTTGTCCTCCCTTCGGTCACGCTCGGGTTTGCCCAGGCCGGGCTCCTCGGCCGGATGACGCGGGCGAGCATGCTCGAGGTGCTCGACGCCGACTACATCACCACCGCCCGTGCCAAGGGGGTGCGGGAGCGGGTAGTCATCCTTTCCCATGCACTGCGTAACGCGCTCATCCCGATCGTGACCGTGTTCGGGCTCCAGTTCGCCATCCTCATGGGGGGAGCGGTCCTCACCGAGACCGTATTCTCCTGGCCCGGGATAGCGAGCTTCCTCGTCCGGTCGATCGAGGCGCGTGACTGGCCAGCGATCCAGGGGACGATCGTGTTCATCGCGATATTCATCTCCGCGATCAACCTGATCGTCGATATCTTATATTCGGTGATCGATCCACGAGTGAGGTACTGAAATGACCGAGAGTATACCCCACCAGTTCTTGTTCGCCCGCCTGCTCGATTGGCTTGTGTTGCGGTTCACCCGCGGCCGTCACGCCCTTCGTCACCAGACGATCCTCAAGGTCGGACTGGCGATCGTCTTCATCTTCATGCTGGTGACGATCCTCGCTCAGTACTCTTGGTTCACCCCGTACGATCCGGTGAAGTATCGGGATGCCCCCCGGCTCCAAGGGCCGTCGGTTCACCACTGGATGGGAACGGATCAGTTGAAGCGGGACGTGTTCAGTCGCGTCCTCGCCGGGGGGAAGGCGTCGATCATTGTCGCGTTCGGAGCGGTGGCGTTGAGCATGACGATCGGCTCGCTCCTCGGTTGGATCTCCGGCTACTTCGGGGGGATCCTCGACCGGGCGCTCTCTCTGACCATGGACGCGATCTACTCGTTCCCGTCGATGATCCTCGCCATCACCCTCGTTGCCATGTTCGGGGCCGGGATTGGACCGATGATCTGGGCGGTGGGATTTGTGTACATCCCCACCTACTTCCGCGTCACCCGGGCCGAGGCACTGCAAGTGCGGGAGACGACTTATGTCGAGGCGGTCCGCGCCATCGGAGCAGGAAACCTGCGGATCATCGTGCGTCATGTCGCCCCCAACACCGTAAACGCGATCATGGCCGTCTCCTCGTTCAACCTCGCTGATGCGATTCTCACCGTCGCTGCACTCTCGTTCCTCGGGTTCGGGCTTCCGCCCCCCGCTCCGGATTGGGGATTCGACATCCAAAACGGGCAGAAGTTCCTGCAGTCGGGGTCATGGTGGCTGATTACCTTCCCCGGGTTGATGATCATTGCCCTGTCGCTCGGGTTTGGGCTGATCGGGGAAGGGATAAGCGATCTCGTGAATCCGAAGCGGAAGCGGAAGAGGGTTTGACTTTGCATTGCAAGTGTGCTAGATTCATTTTAGTCTGGAAATAAGGAGGTGATCGCTCCCAACAAAACGACGGTACCGGTTTTTGGAAAATCTTTCAGAGTAATGAGCAAGGAGGTAAGACATGCGAAAGATTCTAGGTGTATTCCTGTTGATGGCGTTGGCGTTCAGCGCGTTCGCGATTGCGGCCGAAGAGCCCCTTATCATGGGGACCACGGACCGGGTGACGCAGCTCTCGTTCGCCAACAGTTATGACCACTTCTCCTGGCACGTGCTCCGCAACACCACGCGTGCCTTGATGAAGGTCGATGAGGACCTGAACCTGGTCCCGGACGTGGCTGAGTCCTACGAGATCTCTCCCGACGGAATGGTGTACACGTTCCACATTCGCCCCGGCCTCAAGTTCTGGGACGGGACCGTCTGCGATGCCGCGGCGGTCAAGTGGGCCCTCGACCGGACGATCCGCCTCGATGGGCCTGAAGGCGGAGTCGGGCTGATCAAGGGGGTAATCGATCACATCGACGTTGTCGATCCGTTGACGGTGAAGATCACCCTCACCATGCCTGACGCGATCTTCCTGCTTCGGATGTCCGACCGGATCGCCCCGGCCCTCATCTATGCCGGCGCCCCGGAGGACGATTTCGCCAACGGGAAGTACGTCGGGCTCGGACCCTACAAGCTCGTCGAGTACAAGCCCGATCAGTACGTGAAGTACGAGGCGTACGACGGCTACTACGGCCCGGCGCCGAAGTCGAAGTACGTGATCGAGAAGATGTACTCCGACGCAGCCGCCCTGCGCGCGGCGATCGAGGCCGGAGACGTGGACTTCGTGTTCCGCACCCTCAGCCCGCAGGACATCAAGGACCTGGAGAGCAACCCGAACGTGGTGGTGAAGTACTTCCCGCCCAGCCCGGGGATCCGCTACATCCTGTTCAACGTCACCCAGCCCCCGGTCGATGATCCGCTCGTCCGCCAGGCGATCTGCTACGCCGTCGACCGGGACGCGATCAAGGACCAGGTCTTCAGCGGAACGGTCGACCCGATCTACACCATGGTGCCTAAGGTCGATCCCCCGTTCTTCGGCGCGATCGATGTATTCCCGCACCGCGACCTGGCTAAGGCCAAGGCCCTGCTGAAGAAGGCCGGCTACGACGAGAATAACCCGCTCAAGCTCAACCTGTGGTACACCCCGAAGCACTACGGGACGACCGAGGCCGACGTGGCGGCGGTCCTGAAGGGGAGCCTGGAGGAGACTGGAGTGATCCAGATCAACATCCAGTCCCTGGAGTGGGGCGCCTACACCGAGCGCATGTCGCAAGGCGGTTTCGACATGTTCCTCCTCGGTTGGCACCCGGACTACCTCGAGACTTCCAACTTCCTCGCTCCGTGGACGACCGAGGCTCCGGAGGGGTTGGGGACGTTCTTCAACCACCATCCGAACTACGAGGCGTACAAGGACATCCTCGAGGTGGCAACGACCACGGTCGACGTCAAGAAACGGGCGAAGCTGTACGAAGCCGTCCAGATCCTGAGCGCGCAGGACGTGCCCTGGATCCCGCTGTGGTCGATGACCGATGAGATGGTGATCGCCATGCGGCCGAACGTGAAGGGCGCGTTCCTGAACGTCACGATGGACATCTATCTCTGGGACATCTACAAGGAATAACGACCGATTGAACCGCCGGGGCCGAGTTTCGGCCCCGGCTTTTTTTCTTCTCCTCTCATGACGGGTGTCCGGGGTCATCCCCCCGGCCCGTGACCTTGCTCCTCCGGCCCGGTGAGGTTTATACTCCGACTAGACATCTAAGGAGGTCATCTCATGGTACTGATCGAAGAGATAATCGCACGGGAAATCCTCGATTCGCGCGGGAATCCGACGATCGAGGTCGATGTGTGGCTCGAGGACGGGGCGTTCGGCCGAGCGGCGATCCCCTCCGGCGCTTCCAAGGGGACGCGGGAGGCTCTCGAACTGCGGGACGGCGATCCAAACCGGTTCCACGGCAAGGGTGTGCAGAAGGCGGTCAAGAACGTGATGGACGAGATCGGCCCGGCGGTGATCGGCCAGGATGCGCTCGACCAGGCGAAGATCGACCGCCTCCTCCTCCAGCTCGACGGGACGGAGAACAAGAGCATGTTGGGGGCGAACGCGATCCTCGGGGTCTCCCTCGCGGTGGCGCGCGCGGCGGCCGACAGCCTGGAGATCCCGCTCTTCCGCTACATCGCTGGGGCGCGGGAGCCGCTTTTGCCTCGGCCGATGATGAACGTCCTCAACGGCGGGGAGCATGCGGACAACAACGTCGATATCCAGGAGTTCATGCTCGTCCCGATCGGCCCGGACACGGTCCGGGACGCGATCCGCGCCTGCTCTGAAGTCTTCCACACCCTGAAGGGGATCCTGAAGGAGCGGGGGCTATCCACCGCGGTCGGGGATGAGGGCGGGTTCGCCCCCAACCTGAACGAGAACGAGGAGGCGCTCAAGCTCCTGGTAGAGGCGATCGAGAAGACGGGATATCGACCCGGAGAGGACGTGGCCCTGGCGCTCGACGCCGCAGCGTCGAGCTTCTTCTCCGATGGGAAGTACCGCTTCACCGTGGCCGGCCAGGTGGAGACCCTCCCGGCGGATGAACTGGTCGCGATCTACGAGAAATGGGTGGACGAGTACCCGATCATCTCGATCGAGGACGGGCTCGCCGAGGGGGACGACGCCGGCTGGCAGCTGATCACCGCACGGCTGGGAAAGAAGATCCAGATCGTGGGGGACGACAACTTCGTCACCAATCCCAAGTTGCTGCAGCGGGGAATCGACATGGGGATCGCCAACTCGATCCTCATCAAGCTGAACCAGATCGGGACGGTAACCGAGACCCTGGAGACGATGGACCTTGCTCACTCCGCCGGCTACACATGCGTCGTATCCCACCGCTCCGGGGAGACCGAGGACACCTCGATCGCCGACCTTGCCACCGGGACGGCGTGCGGACAGCTCAAGAGCGGTTCGATCTCCCGTTCCGAGCGGGTGGCGAAGTACAACCGGCTGATCCGGATCGAGGAGGAGTACGAGCTGCGGCTGGCGGACTGGCCGGCCCGGTTCCGGCCGTAGCCTGTCACCGAACGGGGGAAGATGAGGGGAGGAGACGAGGCGCAAGGATGGATCGTCAAGCCGCGATGGGGAAAGAAGATCGTCCTCATCGCTGTCCTGATGCTCGTCGGCCTCCTCTCCTTCATCTACATCGACCGGTTCCTCACGATCCGGCACCTGCACGCTGAGATCGCTCGCGTCACACAAGAGGAGCGGGTCGCCCTCGCGGTCCAAAAGGACCTCCGCGACCGGCTCGCCCATGCCGACGATCCGGCGACGATCGAGTACCTCGCGCGGAAGGAACTCGGACTGGTGAAGCCGGGCGAGGAGAAGGTCATCTTCCTGAAGGGAGACTGATGTCCGGGTTTATCCACCTGCACACGCACTCCGAGTACAGCCTGCTCGATTCGTCCTGCCGCATCCCCGACCTCCTCGACCAGGCGGCGGCGTGCGGGATGGACGCCCTCGCGTTGACCGACCACGGGGTGATGAGCGGGGCGGTGAAGTTCTACCGCGCGGCGCAGAAGAAGGGGATAAAGCCGATCATCGGCTGCGAGATCTACCTCGCTCCGAAGAGCAGGCATGACCGCACCCCCCAGGCGGGAAACCGCTACTACCACCTCGTCCTCCTCGCGGAGAACGAGATCGGGTACCGGAACCTGATCGCGATCGTCAGCCGCGCCCACACCGAGGGGTTCTACTACAAGCCGCGCGCCGACAAGGAGCTCCTTCGCCAGTACCGCGGTGGCCTGATCGCCCTGTCCGCCTGCGAGAGCGGGGAGATCCCGCGGCTGCTGATGGCGGGGAAGGAGAAGGCGGCGGAGAAGGCGGCACGCGAGTACGCCGAGATCTTTGGGAAGGGGAACTTCTACATCGAGCTCCAGGACCATGGGACCGATCGGGGTAAGGCCCTGAAGGAGAAGCTGATCGAGCTGGCGCGGCGCCTCGATCTTCCGTTGGTGGCAACGAACGATGTCCACTACTTGAATCCGGAGGATCGCCTCGCCCATGAGGTCCTGCTCAACATCCGCGCCAACAAGACCCTCTCCGACCCCGATCACCGCACCTTCGACGGGGAGGGGTACCACTTCCGCTGCGGGGACGAGATGGAGGAGCTGTTCGCGGACGTCCCCGAGGCGATCGAGAACACCCGCGTCATCGCCGACCGCTGCAACCTGGAGATCCCGTTCGGGAAAACGATGATTCCCCCGTTTTCCCTTCCTGCGGGGGAGTCCGACCCGAACTCCTACCTGCGCAAGCTCGCGTACCAGGGAGCGAAGGAACGATACGGGAGCGTGGAGGGAGCGGTTAAGGAACGGCTCGAGTACGAGCTTTCCGTGATCGAGCGGATGAACTACGCCACCTACTTCCTGATCGTGTGGGACTTCGTCCGGTTCGCCCGCGAGGAGGGGATCCCGGTCGGACCGGGGCGGGGATCGGCGGCCGGGAGCCTGGTCGCTTATGCCCTCGGGATCACCAGCGTCGACCCCCTCAAGTACAATCTGATCTTCGAGCGGTTCCTCAACCCGGAGCGGATCAGCATGCCCGATTTCGACATCGACTTCTGCGTACGCGGCCGCGACCGGGTGATCCAGTACGTGCAGGAGAAGTACGGGAAGGACAAGATGGCCCAGATCGCGACCTACGACCGGATGGCCGCCCGCAGCGTGGTGCGCGACGTCGGCCGCGTCCTTGGGGTCCCGTACGCGGTCACCGACCGGCTCGCCAAGCTGATCCCGTTCGGCTACCGGCTGAAGGTAGCGGTGGAGAAGGTGGCCGAGCTGCGTGACCTGTACGAGACGGACGACAAGGTCCGCCAGATCATCGACATCGGCCTCCGCCTCGAGGGCCTCTCCCGCAACACCTCGACCCACGCCGCCGGGGTGGTGATCGCCCCGGACGCCCTGATCAACCACGTTCCTCTCCTCCGGCTGACCGACGGGGAGTGCGTCACCCAGTACGACATGACCGACGTCGAGGCGGTCGGGCTGTTGAAGTTCGACTTCCTCGGGCTGCGCAACCTCACCCTGCTCGACGACACGTGCCAAGCGTTGCGTCGGGATGGGATCGAGATCGAGCTGGAAAAGATCCCGCTCGACGACCCGGTGACGTTCGCCCTGCTCCGGGAGGGAAAGACGGCCGGGATATTCCAGCTGGAGAGCTCGGGGATGACCGGACTGATCAAGCGGGTACAGCCGGACCGGTTCGAGGACCTGATTGCACTGCTCGCCCTCTATCGTCCCGGGCCGCTCGAGAGCGGGATGGCCGATGAGTACGTGGAGCGCCGCCACGGCCGCCGCCCGGTCACCTATCCCCATCCCAAGCTGAAGGAGGTCCTCGCCGACACGTACGGGCTCCCGATCTACCAGGATCAACTGATGCTGATGGCCCGACACCTCGCCGGATTCTCCCTCGCCGAGGCGGACATCCTGAGAAAGGCGATGGGAAAGAAGAAGAAGGACATCATGGCGAGCCTGCGGGAGAAGTTCATCGCCGGATGCGTCGCCAATGGGATCCCGCGCGACAAGGCGACCCAGACGTTCGATGAGATGGAGAAGTTCTCCCGCTATGGGTTCAATAAGTCGCACACCACCGCCTACGCGTTCGTCTCCTACTGGACCGCCTACCTCAAGGCCCATTACCCGACCCACTTCATGGCGAGCCTGCTCACGAGCGTGCAGGGGGACACGGACAAGGTCGCGGAGTACATCGGGGGGTGCAAGGGGATGGGAATCGAGGTCCTCCCTCCGGATATAAACGAGAGCGAGCACGACTTCACCCCGGTGGCGGAGGGGAAGATCCGGTTCGGGCTCGGGGCGATCAAGCACGTCGGCTCCGGAGCGATCGCGCGGATCATCTCCGCCCGCGGGGACGGGTACAAATCGTTCTTCGACCTGTGCCGCCGGGTGGACGGGGACGGAGTCGATCGCGAGGCCCTCGAGGCGCTGATCAAGGCGGGAGCGTTCGACTCCCTCGGCCACACGCGCAAGGGCCTTCTCGCCCGCCTCTCCGACGGGCTCGAGCTGATGCAGATCTCCCGCCGGGAGCGAACGAGCGGGCAGCGTTCGTTCTTCGAGGTCACCGACTCCCTCCCGGTCGACCCCACCGTCCCGGCGGAAGAATTTACCCCGGAGGAGCTGCTCACGTTCGAGCGGGAGCTCCTCGGGCTCTACGTGAGTGCTCACCCCCTCGACCGCTACCGCGAGCTCCTATCCCTGTACGCCACTCCGCTCTCTGCGGTCGCCTCCCTCCCCGAGGGGGATGAGGCGCTGGTCGGGGGGAGGGTGAAGGCGATCCGGAAGATCGCGACGAAGAAGGGGGATCCGATGGCGTTCGTCACGGTGGAGGACGGACGCGGGGAGGTGGAAGCGACCGTCTTTCCCCGCGTGCTCGCAACGGCAGGGGACATCCTCCAGGTGGACGAGCTCATCGGGATGCGGGTCCTCTCCGGGGTGCGGAACGGAACCCCGAACCTGGTGGTGCAGGAGGTCTTCCCCATCTCCGATCTCGAGAAGAGGGGGAGCGCCATCCTCCTGATCCGGCTGCGGGCGGAGGACGCGGTCCCGGAGAAGCTCGGCCTCATCTCCGCCCGCCTGACATCCGACAGGGGAAGGGTCCCGGTGGTCCTCCGGCTGGAGGGGGAGGACGGAGCCGGGATCGAGGTCCGCGCCGCGGACAGATTTCGGGTCTCCGCGGCACCCTCGCTCCGGGCGGCGATCGAGGAGCTCGTGGGAGAGGGGCGGGTGGAGCTCATAACCGGGATGCAAACAGGATGAAGCCGCACGGTTGGCTGCGCTGGCTCTACCCCGGGATGAGGATCAAGCGCTGGCTCGCGCTATCCGGGGTATCGATGGGGCTGTTCGTCCTCGGGCTCCTCGAGGTGATCGGGGCGGAGCGGATCCGCCGCTTGTACTCCCTCCTTCCGCCGGCAGGAGCCGCCCGGGCCGTGATCGTCGGGATCGCGATGGGGCTGGGGATCTTTGGGTTCGGGCTCGGCCTGAATCGGCTCGTCCGTTCGATCGCGCGCGGAGTCGCTCCGGGGAGGCGCGAGAAGCCCGGGGACATGATCTTTCGCACCCGTCTCCTCGAGCGTGGCCCGCGGGTCGTTGCCATTGGTGGCGGAACCGGGCTCTCCACCCTGCTGCGCGGGCTGAAGGAGGAGACGGCGAACATCACCGCGGTAGTGACGGTGATGGACGATGGAGGAAGCTCGGGGCGGCTCCGCGCTGAGCTCGATGTCCTCCCTCCCGGCGATGTGCGCAACTGCATCATCGCCCTCGCCGCTGACGAGGCGCGGATGGCCGAACTCCTCCAGCATCGGTTCCGCGGTGGAGGGGAACTGGCCGGCCATTCCCTCGGGAATCTCCTCCTCGTCGGGCTGGAGCAGGCGACCGGCGGGTTCGACCGGGCGGTGGAGGCAATGAGCCAGATCCTCGCCATCCGCGGCGAGGTCCTCCCCGCCACCCTGACGAAATGCCACCTCGTCGCGCGGATGGAGGACGGGGAGTGGGTC
>Ga0164310_10001821_pt1 | contig 12188 bp, 9 predicted proteins | sample GuaBasSedimGuay1_FD_121795 | JGI IMG/M metagenome (GOLD analysis project Ga0164310, IMG submission 121795) | Subseafloor sediment microbial communities from Guaymas Basin, Gulf of California, Mexico - Guay1, Core 4569-9, 0-3 cm | ecosystem: Environmental > Aquatic > Marine > Hydrothermal vents >... | reverse complement strand
TTCCATGCACGGCCCCCTCAATAGGACTGGCAGGCCATCAAAGAGTGTGAGTGTCATGTCCAGAAATCACTCAGACACCCAAGACCTGATTGAGTAGTCAGACTACTGGCGGCACCGCTGCAAACCCCCTAAACGATGTGTTGGCGAAGTAGAAACCATTGATCGCCATGCGTCTTGTTAGCGTTTCAGTCATTCCCGTCACCGTATCACAATGGGGAGCATAGAAGACAAGAGCAACGAAGCCGTCCAAGTTGACTTGTGTTCTGATGTCGGCCCAACCCTTCTACACGTCATCCAGTCGGAAACGGAACGAGTGAATGACCTTGTCGTACTGAACACTCACTTTCGGTGCTTCTTCTTGTGTCTTCTGTGTCCCCCACGTTTCGGGTGCGAAGACTGATTTGGTCTTCTATCGAAACAGGGACTGGAATCAAGAGGTTCCAACTGATGGGCAAGTGGGAGAGTCCTGTTTCCTCGCTTTGCATACTTGAACCACTCGAACCCTTCATTGTTCTCAGAATCAGTCCTCTTGCATGTGGGGTAGTGTATTGGAACACCATCATCTGGACCGGACAGGAGTGACCTCAAATCAGTGATGTTGGCGAGGCTTTCGAAGTCACCGTACACTTTCTGCATGGCAGCCTTGAAACACTCAACGAACTCTTCGTAGTCAACGGGCTCATATGAAGATGCCTCCTTTGTGCTGTATCTCTTGGCCATATCACACAACATGAAACCGTCCTTCCTAATCGTAATGGCAACGCTTCCAAAGCCGTACGGTTTTGCCATGCCAAGTCGATGATACATGCCGTCTTCAAGCTCGAGTGACCATATCAATGCCCCAAGTTCTGCGGCGGCGAGATTCTCAAAATGCACCTCAAAACCAAACACAGACCCCACATCAGCATACTCTCCAATAACTGTATCTGAAGCTGTGGGATTTTTCTTCCCGCGAGGGACTTCGAAGTTCCTGTGATGAAGATAGAACTTACGTCCACGAATGGAAACATTCTCGGAATCATAGTCGACAAACTCCTCACTCTTGGTATTCCACAAGTAGAATATTGTCGCAGTTGGCTTGGGACTTGCCATTGTAAGTATGATATTCGTCTTCTTCATGGTTGTCGAATCCCGTATGGGCGCATGACTGAAGGTGACTCTACCTTTGTACGATGCCGCTGATTCTTCAAAGACAGTTTTTCGACTTGTAGACGATACCCATCCAAAGACACGACAAGCAGGGCATAATCGCAACTGATCAGTACAGTGGAGGAGATCAAGGCCTTTGAGCAGGTCACCTCTTGAATGCTTGTACGCTATCTTGGAAACAGCAACTGGGATCACATGCTCCACTCTACCCTCGTTTAGCTTTACCCATACCAAGTTCCCCTCGCCTAGCTTTTCTTTCGACCCTCTCACTTCTAGGAGTTTCTTATAATCTGAGATAACACCGTGAGGGATTTCATACTTCCTGCGACTATTAGTAGGGAAGAAGAAGCGTTCGTTGTGTTTCCGCGGAAAGTTCCGCCCTGTCTTGTACACATATCCTTCTTTGCATACATACTGATCTTCGTCGCAGCACTCTATGGGGCGCCTGCTCAGTTTCAGTACGTTGTAAAAGGAAATCTCTCCGTTGGAATATACTTTTTTTTCTATCATTGCGTAGCATCTATCACCGTGACTGAAACCCTCCAGTTCCTTCACTATTGGCCTCTTTTGGTATCTACTATCCGACGGTTTCGGGGATTTGCGACGATAGGCTTTGATCCAAGCAGCAGCTTGGGGACTTCCGTTAGCAGTATCTTCCATACCATCGAGCAGTGTGACAATCCAGCGACCATCTACATCCTTTTCAATGCGGGCAGGAATGAAGTCCAGACTTTCTTCTGGCTTCATCCTCCTGAATAGTCGCGAGTCGTCGAAGACAGAAAAACAAGAATTGGTGGCTGCTTCGAAGACAGACCTGATAATGCCACGCAATGAAGAAGAGGGTATGGTTGGTGAACGCGTGCCGTCGGTCTGACACATTCTGAAGAAGTCAATGGTTTGCTCGTCACCGGAATTGCCAGACTCTCTTGGCATCCCAATCACCAACGGAGTCTTCACTTTGATATGACACCGAATTCTGCCCGTATAGCCGACATATCGGTCGTGGGGCGGTGGTGGACACCTATCCATTAGTACTGAATCCTTGTCCAGAGTCGGCAATGCCTTCCTCTGAATCGGCCTGACGAAGTTGTATGGATTGTGGAATCTAACACTGCCGCCCATCTATGACCCTCCCGTTTCGAGAGATACATATCTCACGAACTGAACCACCCCATCCTTGGAGTACTCGATGAGCTTCAACCTCACAAGGTCTGTCTTGTTAGGGATAGGGTAGTCGAGACTCGCGGATGCTACTCTTGGTTCATGTCTATGTCCATTGCGATTCTCACGTCCCCACAAATTGACATGTCTCTCTCTGAAGAAGTATCTCTCACTGCACAAGTCTATCTGATTGTGCTTACCTTGCATGTGTACAGTATCACTGACAAACCTCCATGCAAATGAGCCAAGTTGCCGCCAGACTTCAAGATCACCGACCCTGCTGAACACTCTCAGTCTGGCAACGTTGTCGAACAATAGATTCGGCTTGCTCACAAAGTGAATGCCATCAAATCCTTCAGAAATGCAGAAAGCGTCATCAGAATGGAAGAATTCCTTCACTATCAGTCTTGGATCTCTTGTCACTCCAGAATACACAATGACATCCTGCTTGACTTCAGAGCTTCCTAACAGCTCATCAATCATCTTCTCTACTTCGCCACTCATCTAGTTACTCCCTCCTTTTGGATAAAGATCAGAAAGAAACAGGGTGTCTTCTATCCTTCGATTGAAGTACGAGTCCGTTCCATTGCGCAGTTTCCACTCGTGTGCGGAGAGGGCCTGATGAAGTGCGTTCAAGTACAAACTCGACATGTCGTTCCACAGTCTGGTGAATGAATCGTATTCGTTCTTCACAACAAAGACACCATTTCTGCGGGCGGAGATCGGCTCAGATTTGTCGACAGTCCATAGCTCCCTCACTCGCATCTTTTCCAACCGCAGTCGGCCAAATCCTTTGCTTTTCCCCCATCCAACGGAAAGAAGTCCATCTTGGATATCCCTGATTACAAGAAGAAGCCATCCCAACTCCCAGTCCATAGGATGCTCAAGTAGTATCCTAGTTGTGAACTTCGGAAACATCAAGACGGCTGCATCGAACAACGCGGTGTCAAGACCACCACCAGTGAACCGATCGATGGCCACGAAGTTGAACTTGTCCAGTGATTTGAAGTCTTCGACAAACCCATCAGAGATGGACAGCCTGCTACCAAGATGAGTCATTCCGAAGAACCGACATGCAAGACACGTTTCCTCCCCAAGGTCAACAGTGCCTCCCCCTTCGCCCAACCTAGCTCGATAACCTGATTCGCAGCTCCCTTCGTGTGAAGTAGATAGATTGAATGGGTGACAGGCGGGGCATCTCTCCAAGTAATCATCTATCCCGTTGGAAGCATTCGTTGCCATCGTTCTGGATATGCGCTCGGCTTGAGCTCGCAGCATTCCTCTGAGCGAAGATCCTGGTATCACATACTGCTTGTCCTGTTTGATGGGGGCGACATCACACTTCTCATCGAACTGTGAGATGATATCGCTCACAACCACTCCTCCATCAACGGACAGCTCGAGATCGAGTTCCACAAATACCCGTTCTGGACTGTCAACAACAAGGTTGTTCCAATTCTGCAGGAGCACGTCGGGCAACCAATCTGGTTCTTCTGACAAAAAGGAAGGTTCCGCTGATTCAGCAATGCTATCAGACTCTAGATAGTCTAGGAGTTTCTCAATGGAAGACAGGTCCAACCTGAACACTCTCAGGTCAACAATCTCAACCTTTCCAAAGCCAATTGACTTCCCACCCCCAATGAATCCGCGTCCGCACTTCCATTCCTCGAGGACGGCTGCAAGCATGTACCAGTGCTCCATATCCGACTCTACGGCAAGGCGGAAACTGAACTCGGTTCCTGCTAGCACGGATTCTTTGTTGTACTTGGCGTGGTGAGCTGCCGCAGATGTGACTCGGTCTATCCCAACGTGATCTCGGATTGTTGTGACTTCACGAGTGTTGCCCCCCTCCGACACTACATAGGAGTCATAGACCCATACATGTGAGGGTACGAGCCGTACACGAGCCCCAACAACATACTCTGATGGAGCTGAAGAACCGAAGATGGCACAAGCAGGGCAATCGCAAGTCGGATCGCCATGTCTGTGTTCCCATCCTAGCACCTTCTGCAACTCTTCCATGTTGCCACGGAGAGCACCAGCAACGGATGTGCCAGGAATGAATATGCTCCCCTCTCCATCCCTGACAACAGGCAGGTCAACACAATCATTCGGACTGCCACTTCCAACGTGAAGGTTCGTCAACAAGCGCAATCTTCCTTCTATTACCCATTCGATCATACCTACATGTTCCCCTCCGACATCAAACAAATGTCCTCAGCAAATCTGCGAATGTCACTCTGCTCCAGACCGAGTTTCTTTATCCGCTCGATTGCCTTCTCAAGGCACTTTCTCACATCAGACTTAGAATCCAGCGACACTACATACCTGCTCACATCATCAAGACTCCAAACGCCAGTGAAGAGCAATCTGGCAACTGCAATCAGTTTACTCGAGTCCTTCTTTCCAAGACCCTTGAAGATTGCTGCATTCGTGACTTCTTTCATATCACAACCCTCCAACTCTTGAGAATCCAATGGCTCTTGGTCACTCTTGGTTAAATCAGCGAGTTGGGTGGGATGATTGAAACAGATGCAGCCAAATCCCTCCATTGTTCTCAGACCAAGTCCCTCAAGCTCAACATCTCTCAACCGCTCACAAATCGTCTTCAGTTTCTTATTGTCGGCATCCCTAACAATGAACTCCACAACAGAACCTGAAACTATCGCACTGTCACGCCACCTAGGAAGTCCACTTCGCGTATCGAACCTCTCGACAATCCTTGTTCGCAAGGTCTGTCGGACAATCTTTGTTTCTAGTCCCAGTACGCGTTTCAGGAACTCTTCATCAATCTTGTTGACATAGCGTCCATACTCATCGACTATGATTACGTCAGATATGAAACTCATCGTGATTGGCTTTGTGAGTGTTGTGACTCTCTCTTCTATGGGTTCCCAGGTGAATACCTGTAGTCCATTTGTAGTTGGAGTCAGTGTCAGGCTGGATTTGCCGTAGCCTCTAGTGGTAGCCTTGCCAATCTGCAACTGCACTCTGATAGTGTTAGAATCACATTCAGCAACATCATGCAAATAGCTCAGGAACTTCGAGAATGTGTTGCGATCCACCCCGATATGCCCGACAAACCTAGAACCTGCTGGGATGCTTTCATACTCATAGAGTGCACCATGTTGGACTACGCCCCTCTCTGAATCAATGGCAATATGCATGTCTAGGGTCGGATTTGACCTTATGATTGACATGTCAGAATTGAGAAAACCGTCACGTTTCTCCATCTTGGAAACATGTCCTTCCTTCTCGCACTGTGTGCACTCTACAGCTCGATCACCAAGTTTCGAGGTACTGTGACTTTTTGGGTAGAGCTCACAGAATCGAAGGTTCGCAGGGATTCGTATTGCCGACTCTGTGTCCGAGCTGGCAGGATAGCAGTTGCTGACTCTGAGTGCGTCTTCGTTGAACATAGACTTGAAAACACCCTTTCCAGAATCTGTTTGGAGAATGCCTCCACGAATCGCCTTCCATGCAAGTGCACCTCTAAGAGTCGAGCCAGGGATGAAGTCAAGACCCTCATACTTGTTGCCCGATCCCCGGTTACGAGTAATGAGGACCGGTTCGTCTGTTACTAACTCGACCACATATTCTGACGACTCAACTTGCACCTTCGTTCTCCTCTGTTCCTCGGAATCGCCAACACTATAGTCCGAGGGCGCTTGCTTCAGCTTTTCCAAGAACCATGACTGAGAACTGTCATTCGTGAACGATGGATCTGTTCGAACGAGGCTGATGATACACTCACCTTTCCCCCGTCTCCGATTGGATCCCAGTGACCTGACGAAACGAAAGCCTGCAACAATGAACGCAGCATCTCTAAGTGTATACAATGATGACCGGTCGCTCTCCACCACGAACTGGAAAGCTGTTTCTCTTGAACCAGTCTCATACGAGAAGAGCTTCCCCTCTTGGCTAGTTCTGGTTTCGCTGTTGATTGATGACCGGGTAGTTGTGTGAGTCAAACCACCGGAGAGCATCCGAGCAGAAGAGAAAAACCATGTCTTCTCCTGTCGCGGTGTTCCTAAGATGCGACAAATCGGGCATTGTTCGTGACGAGGAGTCGTACAATATACAGGTCCCTCTTTCAACCCGGAGCGTTTGCACTTTCGCTCTGCGGCGAATGGGGGCAGCTGTAGAAGATCATACAAGGCCTGACGCAATACACCGGCAATGGTGGTCCCCCTTACAATCAATCGAGACGAAGGTTCATCAGATTCTCTTGTCAACAGACCGTCCACATCCGAACAGCCTTTCCCAGTGCCCAGATGGAAGTCCGACACAAACTTGATGTTGAACTGTAGCTCCATCTATGAATTCCTCCTGTGTGATTCTAGATACTCCCATCCTTCGAGGACCGCGAAGATACTCTTGGGTTTGTGACTCATCATCTCTCTGACTTTCAGCGCAGTGTCCTCGTTTCGTTCAGAGATCAGCTTCAATACACGCTCTCTCTCCGAGTCCAGCATTGGCGAATGCGAGGAGAGGCACTGCTTCAGCCGTCTCCTGTGACTGGATGACAAATCATCTAGCTCCCTGCGCATAGCGAGAATCTCCTCAATCTCTGACCTTCGGAAGCCTCCGCAAGTACATCCGGTAGCGAGATTGGTATTGCTCGCGTCCCGATCACAATACTTGGAACCTGCAAGGACCCTGAAGGCAAGGGCAGAACTCAAGCCACTTCTCTTTGAGGTGTACTTCGCGCTCTTGATTACATCCTCTCCAATCTCATGGACTGTCTTGTGCGAGAGAGTCTGCTTGCATATTACGACCCCCGCAGACATGCTCAGAGACTCGACGCTGTTGGAATACTTACCGAGTGCCTTGGCCGCTTCTTCAAATCTGGCGACAAAGTCAAGAGTCATGCTTATCCCCCATCTTGCTGGGAAGAGAACAAGCAAATCGTCGCCCCCAGTCATTAGAGGGAGCATAGGAGCCATCTGATTATTGCTCAGAAACTTGGCATCATCAAGAACAGAGAACAGGCATTCATCTATTGTCTCTTGGAGGTCTTCGCTAAACCCCTTGTACCCATCCAAGTCGGGAATCTCGCGAACAAAATGGCCAAAGCTGTTTCCATCGCTTATCATGTATGCAACATAGCCAGATCGATCGTGTCTAGCAAGATCGTCAACTCCTGATGGAATCGTCGTGAATCCGCCCTTCAGTTTCTGTTCCACTTCACTCTTGTAATCCTCGAAGGATTTGGATCTCAAATCACAAGATAGACAGAAGTGATGCACAGTTGGTTCATCAGAGCCTGAGTCGTCGGTGAGCACCCTATCTGCAGGTCGTTCCCCGCAGGACCAGCATATGGCGACGTACGGATTCTGCACTTGAGCAGTTGGCGCGAAACCGGAGTACCTAGCAATAGCTAGATCTCTATGAAGTTCGTTGAGTGAACCTGAGCCATTGTCCCCCACTTCTATGGGTGTTGTTGAACTGATGACTCGACGACCAAACAATCTTCGATAGCCTTCTTTCATGAGCCGGAGAAACTCTCTGGCATGCTTCTCGTGTTCAAAAGCGGCAACCACCTCACCACCGCTGCTACGATAGAATATGTACTTGCCCTTATCGTGCGCTGTAACATGGTCGGCAACTCTGCTTGAGATTCTTGAGCAGTATCTTCCCAAGAGATAGCTTCCGCCAGCAACTTCCTTCAGTCTTGAGGAACTGTGTATTAAGTCTTGAATCTTCAGAGCCCTTATTGCTACAAGATACAATGTTCCCTCACCTCCAGACTCCAGTACTTCAATGCCAACCTTGGTTATAATTCTATCGAGGGTTTCACCATGTATCTTGTGTCAAATACAGGAGGTGTCTGGACACCATGTCGTGCTAAGTTGATCCATGACTGCAGCAGGAAACAGCACATAGAAACCCGACACTAACTCGTGATTGACTCTAGTATCCTGATTTTCGACTCACTCCGTTCGAGTTTTAGCAGAGTGAGGAATATGGTTTCAGACCCACTACCAACGATGTCCATCGATTTCTCAGTCGCATCGATGATGTGCTTGATCAATGCTTCGGCCACACTTGGCGCATAGGCAGGGCAGTAGTAGTACTCCACTTTGTCGAGATCTATGGTCTTGCTACAATAGAACTTCAGGACATTCTCGGTCAAGAATCTCTGGACGATAACAAGCGGCGAGTACAGAAGCGATAGAGTCCCATATTTCTTCTTGGCGTACAGAATATCACAAAGACTTGTCTGCTCAGTCATGAAGAGTATGCAATCCTTATCTGCCCCTGATGCGCCCTCGGGTTCATAATCCTTGCTACTGGTGACACAGAATACACTGTCGTCCTCGCCCACCATTAATCTACCAAAGACACTCGTCATGATGGACTTGTCAATACGAGACACCTCTTCCTGTAATTGGTTCCAATCCACTGCACTGACTTGCTGAAGATTCTCAAGTAGGTTCCTGATACTCTCAGGTTCGTGCCTACATTCCAATTCGTCGAACCGTGATGTGTGCCCTTGTAGAGAGGGAGGCAAGATACTTCGCTCATATCTTCCGAACATAACTGATTGAATCCCAGACAAGATATCCATAGCACAAGCCACGGGTTCTGCAAGTCCGTTCCCACCGCCCAACTGATGGAGCCCGAATGTGTCTTGAGTGAGCTTTATTCTAATCCCATGTCCGAGCCGATCATGGGAAGTCAGCCATGGAAGAATGGCAAGTACACTACGACACATGACGGTTGGCTTCCAAGAACGATCAGCATTGCAGAAGAACTGTCTTAATGGACCGAGGTTACGGTCAGAAGATGGAGTCACGCAGACGAACACGTCAAATGGTATCAGTGGATTTGCCGCGGCATATCTGAGTTCATTCAGAAGCAGACTGAGAGATTCTGATTGTTCCTTGGTGATGTCTTCAGACAAGCAAAACACAAGGATCCTGTTACAGGTGTATCCATTAGTGGAGGCCTGAATCCCCACAGAGTCAACCCCATCGAGGGAGGATTGATTCGCAGAAAGCGAGAAGAAACTGAGCACATTGAGGAATTGACGAAAGTGATTGCGAGAACCACTGTCAAGGTTCACGAAGTGTTCAATGTTCACTGACATTCATCCCCGTCAGAACTAACAAAACAGGAGATGTTTCCAATCATGAGCCCTAGTATACGGGGTTCATCTATCGAGGAGGAATCGAATCCGTCCATTTTTCTCGGCAAAGGTAGCGCAGCTGTCGTGAAAACATCGATTTCCCCGTCCAATTCAGCCCTGCAGTCAGTCAGAATGGGTCTGATTAGCGACTTAGGAAACGGAGGAATAATGATCGCAGTTCTCCTTACTCTGGCCTTCACCTTCGCTAGTTCGCGACGTAGTGATTGAGACCCATCCTCGTAGTCCTCAACCGTTAGTGTATTGGTTCGGGAAACACCACTATGAAAGTCATGCAAGTGTGACTTTGACCTTTCGGTGCTAACAAGTAGAAGGCGGGAGGCAGCATTCTTCAGTATGCTGCATAGGAGGCCGCGAAGTCGCCTTGAGAGTGTCGTATCATACGTTCCTACACAGAAGATGATTAGTTCGTAGCTAGCAGTATCTGTTTCCATGAATCCCAGCAAATGACGCGGAAACTTCTGTGATTCTAACTTGTCGTAAAGCAGCTTGCATGGGTCAGAAGCATGGTCAGGAGTTGGGCTGGAATTCTCTCTTAGCAACCAAGAAATCTTACGGTTCAGTATTCGCAGTGAACAAAGGAAGGGATTCCCCGAATCTGTAGTCTCATCGGCCGACAGTCCTTCGATTGCAATGGCAACGGTCACACCAATCTCTTTCAGAACCTTGCCAAAGTACGAGCGATGGACATTACTGATTACATGGTTGAGGAGGAGACTTATTTCCGGAATCACATCCCTAGCTCGTGCTTCGAGTCTAAGCGTTTTCACTTCGTCGGACGCTCTGCCTTCGTTACCGGTCTCGCATTTGAGAGAGTAAGGAATCTTGATTAGGAAGGGTCCTTCTTGCCAATGCTTGTCGAAATCATTCCTAGAGCCCCTACCGGACTTCACTTCGACGGCATGCATAACCAGAGTATCGTTGTGCCATTCTAGGGATATTTCATCTATCTCAATACACAAGTGCATCGATGCTGCGATGCCAAGGTGGGCAAGAATGAAAGACACTTCTCTGTAGACACCAAGTGTGTTAGATGTCATGATGTATCACTCCAATCGCTTCGCGTAGTAGTTTCAATACGCTATCGACAGGTTGCGGATTCTGAAACTGGAATCCTCCGACACTTGGCCGGCCTCCCGCTGCTATTCCTCGCTCTCTAATCCACTCGTAAAACATTGAGAGATCTATGGAGGGATTCTTGGTGCCAATACTACCACGTCGAACAGTCCAGTCATTCTCTTGAGTACCAAACAGAGATATCACAATCTTATAGCGGTTCTCTAGTTGGAGCATTGCGTTGCGAACGCCAACTTCCTGATTATCATCCAAGTCAGCCATAATGAGTCCAACGTCGGAAACCAACTCAACAGCCGAGTCAACCAGCATGGAGGAAATAGATTGACCAAGAACCCATCGGCTGGACTCACTCTCTACCCAGCCCCAAATCTCATCCACTCGGTTGCTTCGAACTAACTCCACAAGTGTGTGTCTCATTTCTTCAGATGATATGTTCATTGCATAGGCATGGTGGAGATCACTAGCCCGTGAAGTTTCATATCTGCCACCATCAATCTGGCCGACAGTGTCCACAAGCTCCTGTGTACTGTGGTCCAGTGGTACTTTGCCCCACAGGTATCTGACCAGTATATCAGCAACAGAGTTCACGTCGTCATACTCCACAATTCGATCCTTCAATTGTGACTCGTTGAATAGATAGATGCCTGAGAGCGATTCGTGGTGATCGATTAGGATATTCTTGCCTCTGAATCTTAATCCCCTAGTCATACCCAGCTCAACTAGAATGGCGTTCTCCACGGTGAGCTCATGAAGACTCCCCGGCCGAGGGAAAGTGAAAGGCAGAGAAACTCCTACGCTGTCAAGATACCTCAGAAGAAGGCCCACTGAGAGAATTCCATCAAGATCACCGTCGCTAACAATCACTGAGGGTTCGATTAGAGAATGCAGAAAGCGTACCAACACATACCCCCACCATCTTCAACACCAACCGTCTTATTAGTGATTCTACCTGCGTACTTGGCATGCTGAAACGTACTTGGCGCAAGTCCCCGCTTTGTTGCTTCGTGATCTCTCATCTTCGATGGTTGCTCGTTCACGTAATCCTCTCCACCCCAAGACCGGATGCCAGACATAAGAGAAACGCCTGAATATCGAGTCGGTTCCTCAAGTAAATCAGAAGTCGACTCTCATGAAATCAGTGATACAGTTCACTTAGCATCAGCCAAGCAGGTCTCATCACCGACATCACACATCTGGAATCCCGAGTCTACGTACTGGAAGCACGAGCCTACGACCCTTGCGACAACTACTGTTCTGCATTATTCACTGTGACTATTGAAACAGCAACCACGGCCACAACAACAGCGATGGGTACGACATCCACAACCGCTGCGCCATCCGTAGAGGGGCTGAGTACAATGACGATTCTGACCACCGGAGTAGCCAAGGGGACATAGTCATCATCATCGTGGTGATTCTCAAGAGAAAGTCTTCGTGATTGATGTGGATGAAGGGAGCAAGTGATATGCTCCCGCTACTCCTCTTGAAAAGCAGGGCCACTGCAAGGGTTGACTTGAAACAGTCAGAGCTCTTCGAAGGTCGCTCGCATGGTGGCACCACAGTACGCACACTTCGCCTCCAGAGGGCCGACCCAGTCCACGTTCTCGGGCGACACATCTGCTCCACAGGACGGACACTTCAATGGCAGGCG
>Ga0164310_10001820_pt1 | contig 12188 bp, 11 predicted proteins | sample GuaBasSedimGuay1_FD_121795 | JGI IMG/M metagenome (GOLD analysis project Ga0164310, IMG submission 121795) | Subseafloor sediment microbial communities from Guaymas Basin, Gulf of California, Mexico - Guay1, Core 4569-9, 0-3 cm | ecosystem: Environmental > Aquatic > Marine > Hydrothermal vents... | reverse complement strand
CTGCCCGGGCAACAACGTTTACCCTCATTAATAATTCATCCTTAGATCCAGGCCAGATAACGTAATCCGATGCCCCGAGGTTAATCGCCCTTGCCACAAAATCTTCCACGAATTTTTCTATTACCAGAAGGATTCCAATATCTCTCGTCGTACCCCTGTTTTTCAGTCTCTGGAAAATATCAAAACCATGGAGCTCCGGACTCTGGATGAATAGAACAATAACATCTGGACGAGTCTTCTCGGCTATCTCTATCGCCTCCTGATCACCCTTTGCCCAAAAAACAACATGTCCGGCATCCGCAAGTATCCCAGAAATCTCGTCAAGCTTTTCCTGGTCTTTTTCTATTACCAGTATCTTACGTTTCAATTGATTAGCACCTCTTTGCCTATTGGCAGAGTATCTGGAACTCCTTTTTCCATTGCAAAGACAAACCACATTTTATATAAGGATATTAAACCAGCCAGGGCAGATTGAACCACCTACTACTGTTACATTTATAACATTTTCTACGATAGTACAAGGAATCGCACAGGCAATTATCCTAGGCAAGCCTCTAACCAAAGTGGAGAGTTAAATGTATTTTGAAAGACTTGGCGGCCAGATTACTTTCAGGGAACAGGAACTCAACGATTACATGGTCTCCCGAATTAGATCCCTGTCCGGTTTGTTTACCAACATTACCCTGGCATTAACAGTTGTCAGTCTCCTCGTTATACTGGACTACTTCAGGGTTCCCGATCTTTACCTCTTCAGCCTAATTCTCATTCCCCTGATTGGCAGGAACTATGTCTTGTCGTGGTATGAATCATGGCTCCGGCAGATGTTCAGGGAATTGTTGCAATGAGCGTTAGGGTGTGACATGGTCGAACTTAAGAAATACCTGATGAATCTCTATTTTATGAAGTTAACCCACGAAGAATTTTTGTATTATTGCGTGGCTATACTTGCTAACGTTGCTTTCGGCTCGGGGTTCATGAGATTCTTTGCTTCGGCTTTATCCGAATTACCACCCGAGGAAAGTAAAATCTATGATTTTAATCCCTTTACGAACCCCGACATTATCGGAACCATCGTGTTTCTAACGGCAGGTTTCGGCTGGGGTAGACAGGTTTCCGATCACAAACTCAGCATAAAAAAACAAAAGCTCGGATGGCTTATTCTTGCCTTAATACCGCCTTTCGCCAGTCTAACTCTTGCTCTCACTGCTGCCTACATAAAGTATTTTCTGTGGAGCGACCGGGTAATTGATATCCTGCTGGGGCTAAGTGTAACTATCACAGCTTACCACATTTTACCCATCCCACCTTTTGCCGGATCGAGAATAATATACCTGGCTCTTCCAGGTGAACGTGCCTGGAGGCTTTTCTCGAAAGCGGGACCATTTATCATACTTGCCCTGGTTCTCTTGGACCGTTTTTCCGGAACGCCGTTTCTAAGGGAATTAATGGACCCTATTGTCAAAGCGGTAGGAAACTTCGTTGCGTATCGTTAAGTTTTGTAAGAAAAAAATTTAAAGGCAGGAAGGTTATACCTCCCTGCCTTTTTTAGTTTCCACCCAATACAACTAAGTTACGCTGCGGCCTTCCTCGGTCTCTTGGTTATAAGCGCAAGGAAGATTGCCACGATGAGCAAGCCACCAGCAATATAGAATGCTTCATCATATTTGCCGGTTACGTCTTTGATGTGACCAGCCAGCTTCGGCATGAATGCTCCGAGACCCCACCCGATGAACACGAGACCGTAGTTGAAACCGAGGTTCTTCGTGCCATAGAAGTCAGCAGTGTAGGATGGCAGCAGAGCAAGACCACCACCGTATACCCAGTAAGCGATCATACATGCCAGGAACGCCAGAGCTAAGTTCTTGGAAGCAAGAATGGTAGGTAGCGCAAACATGCAGACTGCGGCAGCAGCTGCGTTCAGCATATAAGCCCTGTCTCTACCAATAATATCAGAGTACTTACCAGTACCTACACGACCAAGAGCATTCAACAAACCTCCAGCAGATACGAGGATATATCCAGACGCCAGCAATGGTTTGATGAACTTCGCGGCGTGACCAATGATGAGAAGACCCGCCTGGGTGTTCAAGCAGAAAAGCGCGACCAAAGCATAGAACTGCCAGGTCTTGACCATCTCGCCAGCACTCCAATCCTGGATAGTGGAAGTGGATGTTTTTGCCTGCTTCTCTACCCACTCTTTCGGCGGTTTAGGAGGCTCATAACCTGGTTCGGGCCATTTGAGCAACAGTCCACAGAAAAAGATAACGATCAGGTATGCAATACCCAGTACCACGAACGAAGCAGACAGCGAGTAATTAACAATAATATACTTGATCAACGGCGCGACATAGAACGCGGCACCTCCGTAACCGGCCACTGTTAGACCTAAAGTAAGACCTCTCTGGTGAGGGCCAACCCATTTACCGGTTGCCGGAACCGGTGCAGCATATGCAACACCCATGGCAATACCACCAAGCAACCCAAATCCCCATAGAATACCAGCATAGGACTTGGCTGTTCCGGCGATAATCATACCGATACCCATGGCAATAGCACCAATGGTGGCCGCAACCGTGGGACCGTATTTATCCTGAATCTTACCACCGGGGATCATGAGGAGAGCAAATATAAGAATACATAGGGACTTTGGATTGGAGGCTTGCTCGGCTGTAAGTGCATGAGCCCAGCCATGAGCCAACATATACTCTTTGTCAGTCAGATACTTGAGCCAAACAGACCATGCGTACAAACAACCCAGACAAAGGTTGATTGTTGTACCAGCAAAGATGGTTACCCAGGCTCGCCCAGGCAGCTTGTCTACCGGTTTGTTGTAGCCCTTTGCATACTTCCCAAAACCTATTGACATAGTCTTTCCTCCCTTCTTTTATGATGATCCAGCTTAATTCCCGGTATCCCTTAACCGAGAACCTCCCCTGTACCACATGCCATCTCGCTCTCGAGACTCCATAACTCCTTCTCGCCAATTCCTCTGGAATTGGCACTTCGAAGGGGCAAAGCCTAAATAATAAAAGACTGTCAACTCATAAAAATAGACATATTATGCCAGTAGAAGCTCGAAGTTCCCATGTCACTGCAAAACTCGGGGAATATGTCCTCTTCCGGGATTCACACCGGTACGAGGTCGCTCCATTACAGAACAACCAACCCTTAATGGATTCCCTATCACCTCCTTTCACTAGGACTTAGCAGTCACACACCTTCCCTCTTCACCACCACGGTGACTCGAAGTACATCCACTCATGTAGAGAATCTCTGAATACCGACAAACAGCTTACCATCAGACAGGATCCGATCTGAAGTCTCCAAAAATAATCAGGTTGGTGAAGAACCTTCATGGCAATCACTATTCACTGGTTGTCCAATGCTAGAGATTTAACCATGAAGATTCGGTCCAATTCCTCCAGTGCAATCAACGAGCTATTTTCTAACCATTTCTAGAACTTGTAGCACCAGCTGCAAAAGAGTAAGGGAAGGTCAATTCCGAATTGTATCCCACATGAGTTGCCTCAACGCCGAGCAAGATCAGCTAGGATTTCAATAGGTCGCAAAGGAAGATGAGTACGAAGATTCATTGGTGCACAGCTTCTGCTGTCGCATCAATACAATTCCTCCCAAAACAGTTATTGTTTATCTATCATATTGCAAATAGGGAAGCAATAGAAAAATAACAATAACACATAATTCTTCTATGTTAATCGGTGAATTTAAAGGAAATTAAATTCCTGATTATGTCTCATTACCAGGTAATATCCAGATGCTCTATCCCGGGTTCGAGGAAAAATTTGCTCTCTTCAACCTTCTTTTTTAACCTAGAAAAGGTGATGAAGTATCTTTGAGAATCTTCGAAAAATTTTAGTCCCTTAACCGCCTGTAAGGTCACTGTCTGGTCAATAGCAAAGGAGTAGACTACCGAAAGATCTTTCCCCACTGCAATCAGATCAACAGATGTGTCTCTGAATTTCGGATGAGAATAGTTCGGCACGGGTTGTAGTCCTTCGGACGTACAGATCTGATACAATACGCACTGGATAATCCCCTTTACCACACGATCCGCCCTGAATTCTCTAGGGATACGCCTTACTTCCTTTTCAATAACTTTCTTCAAATATTCTTTATCCATAGTTAACCCCAATACGCCACGAATTCATCCTTGTTCACACCAAGTGAACCAGCCACAGGGTTACACTTGGCTTTCAACAAAAACAAAATATTTTTATCAAGAGCCAGATGGCTCATTGTTTCATAATGTCCCATTCCTTTTCCAACAATAAGCGTCGCTTCATCGAAGAGTTTCTTAAACTCGTCAGAAACTTTATTTAAATCAAGGCCTACAACACTTGAACCATGAGACACAATGGGTACCCTGCTCTGCTCATATCCTGCCCATTTTACGTCATCAATGGTCAGGTCATTCTGAGCAGGCCCTCCCTTGACTACGTAAAAAGGCTTGCAACCCATCTCCAGCAGGTATTCAAGGACCGGCATGTCAAAGTAGATTTCTCCAGCATTATCAGCCAGCAAAAGAATTATTCCCTTATTTTTACTGATTAACTCTTCTACTTTGTCAAGGTCGTCTATACTGAACTGCAAACCCGTCTCTCCGTCCTTTTTTAATTCCTCAGGATCACGAAAAAAATCAAGAGCATTCCCAAGGGCAGAAAACGAAAAAAGAGAGCGGAGATTATTCTCGAAACGGGGCCTGAGCCATTCCGCCAGAGACTTAGCAACCTTGATTTCTTCCCTTTTTAGCTCCAGGAAAGGATCGGGATTTCCGGTAATTTCTCTGATCTTTTCCTGAAACCGGGTAGCAATAAAAGCAGGAATTGCTCCAGGTTTAAAATTTTTCCTTAAAATCAAAAAAGCTTCATCACGAGCTTTTTCTTCCACATCCTTCGATTGAGCTGCCAGCTTAACAGTTTTGTCAATCAATTTGGAAAGGCACTCCCAGCATTCACCCTGAACACCCCTGAAAACCATTTTCCCATCCCTTTGCATGACTCGCAATCCAACGTCCCGAAAAATAGCCTGCAATAAACACTTTGAATCAAAATCGAGATTAAGATATAGTGATACAGATACTTGTGCAAAACTATTGAATCTGTGCACTTTTATCATTCTTTTTTTATGTTCGCAAGCTTACTCGGAAATATATTCGAAGCCCGGATAAAAACAGAATATTATGGCTGAAATAATTGACATACATGGAAAGAACAAACCACCAGACAACGTAATAAATTCTTCAACTTTCCAATTCAGGTGGGCAGACTGGGAATCAGGCAACCCAATTCAGTGTACTGTCATGGAAGCCGAGAAGTATGAAAAGCACAGAATTGAAACCATTCGCGATGGCCACAAACACATATCCTTTGTTCCCAGCCATTTCGCTCTCACGGGAGGTTATTTCTACACAATACGAGGGATCTTTGATTATAGGAACGATGATAACAGAGCTATTGATGTTTACCATCTGGCAGGTTTAATGGAATGTGTTGTCAATAGCACCGCACCAATACTCCGAACGGACCTTCTCAGAAGTGTTTACAAAAAAATACTCTCCTTAAAAAACATTTTAAACGTAAAATGGCAGGGAGACGTTAATCACTTTCTTTTGCCCTTGCATCCCGATTTTTATAATCCGAGCCTTTTCCTGACCAAACTGAACACGTGTGAAACATTGAATGATCTGTACAAAACAATTAAAATAGAGACCCGAAAACAATACGATATTATAAAGACGACCTATGTATTTTATCTCCCCAGGAATACTTTATTCATGTGAGGATTTTACAGACTATTTCTTTACGTATTTTGTCTTCATGCCGTGTGTCTGCATATGAAAATCTAAATTATTTCGAATACGCATTGTGTTGAAGAGGAGCTGATTATGCGTAAAAAGCGACCTATTGTAATGATTTCAAGTTATCCTCCAAGATTATGCGGAATAGCGACCTTTTGCGAAGAAGCAAGGGAATTCATACAGAAAAGATTCCCAGAAAGGGAAGTACTGGTAATCAGTCATCTGGATGGCGAAGGAGAAGGCGTTTTTCCTATCATAGACATAAAGCGGAGAGACTGGTGGCGAAAAGTAGCGAAGTTGGTTTCGAAATTAAAACCTTATGCAATCCATATTGAACACGAATACGGGCTCTATGAGCACGTGGACGAAAGAGGACAGGGAGACCATAACGAAGGATTTCTGACACTTCTTGACGCCATCGGTGAATGGCCCATTGTTGTAGAACCTCACACAGTACACGGCCGTTTGAGAGAATGGGAGGCAAATTTTATCTACGAACTGTGCGAAAGATCAGACGTAGTCTTTTTTAAGTGCCACTATCAGAAGTGGCGCCTGGAATGGACATTTAACAACTACAACTGGCAAATGCCAACGAATATTATGATTGTTCCTCACGGAGCACGTCCTGATAAGCGCTGGTCCCCGGAAGATATTCCTAAATTAAGAAAAGAGCTAGGGTTAGACCAAATCCCAAATTTCGGCAAGCATCTAGTTGGACTGGTGGGATGGATACAGTCAAACAAGAGGTGGGATATTCTAACCAGCATGTGGGAAGAGATTGCCGTAACTATCAAACAAGAGACAGGTCAGGATTGGGATCTTCTTGCTGCCGGAACCATGAGGGATCCGGCACACTACAAAGACTATAAAAAGTATTTGCACGAACTGGAAATCCTTGAGCATAAAGGGCTGGCACACTACTACGAATTCGTACCACGAGGAGAATTGTACTACAAGGTGATGGCGGTATGCGATTTCGTGGTGTTGCCCACGGTAGATGAAACGCAGTCCGGCACCCTTGCACGAATAATTGCGCTGAACAAGCCTTTCATTACTACAGCCCCCCTGGAAGGTCTCACAGCACAAACCCTTGAGAGTGAAGGTGGGTTACTGTTTACAAACAGGGAAATGTTGAGGCAAAGGGTGATACAGCTTGCTTGCGATGAGGAGTTAAGATTCAAACTTGGAGAGAATCTCAAAAAATACCTAGAACAGGTGGTTTCATGGGAGGTAGTGGCAGATCAGTATGCAGAAGCATACAGCCTGGCCAGGTATGCAAAGAGAACATGCCAGAGGGTGAAATTTCCACCGGAGTTCTAGAAACTTCCGATCCGCACAACCTGTTACTCAACAACCACTGCCTTTAAATTAAGAGTTTTTTCGATGGAGTTGAACCTCACAGGTCGTCATGCCGGATTCGATCCAGCACCCAGAAACCCCAAGCACTACAGCCGGTAAATTCCGGCGTTGGTCGGAAGGTAAAGGGGTTTCTACTATCTCAAAAAGACCCACTAATCCACTTTATTTGTGATTTCCCCGTACACTATGGGAGACAGAACTGGTGGAATCCGGTAACCTTTATTTTGAGCAACCATGTCAAGATGAAGAGTAGTAAATTCCTCCAGTGATGGAACAGGTTCAAATTCAAGTGGTCTGCAATCGATCAACTTAAAATAATATTTGCATTTGTCACAATATTCCACACGATAAACTTCATCATCTTCAATAGAAATATACCCCAGCGATTCCTGTAGCTGATTCTGGCAATATGCGCATTCAATCCTGTTCATTAACCATTGATGTTCACACCATGAACAAACCCCGAACTTCCTTCCTTCTTTCTCCTTTAACAGCAACACAGAAGGCAGAGAACCGCAAACGGGACAGTAGTTTTTCCGCCATGGCGTGCCTTCAGGTATCCAGGATTCCAGTTTTGATCTGATAAAACAAAGGGATGGTTTAATTGCACAAAGCCCTAGAAACACTACCTGCTGCATCTCGCAGCCCACTTCGTCTGCGACCTCTTTGATCTTTTCCTCTTCAGCGCGCAGCAGATATTTCCAGAAATTCTTGCCGTTTTGCTTTTCTTTAAGAAATTTAAGCAAGTCAGTTGAAGCATTCCTTAGTTCTCTATTTCCTCCAGGAATAATTTTCTTCATCTCTTCCAACAAACTATAAGCGGCATCGTTATCCAGAGGAAAGTCTTCACGGTTCAAAAGCGGGAATCCCTCGTCCAGCTTCGTTTTTATTATCTGGTCGGATACACCGGGAACTTCAACATTAACCCTGGCCCTGTATTTTAGCTGGAGGTACAGCAGGTTCTCGTAAAAATCGAGCATTTCGCCGTAGACACTTCTCGATTTTCTAATCCTGTTAGCATTTTCTCTTATTCGCTCGTGTTCTCCCTTGAGATTATCCATGCTTTTTATCCCTTTTCTCGATCCTTATCCGCAAAAAAGAAGAGGAAGGGTTTGACTAACCCTTACCTCTTCAACAGTCAATGGTTATTTTTAGTTTTATCCCAGAAGCCCCGGTTTAAGCAACTGACGAGCCGGCCCAAGCATCTTTTTCATCGCAAGCTTGCGGCTGATACCCTTTCGATCATTACTCGCAATGGCGAATTTATGATACTTTTGTGGATCGTCAATTACCAGATAGATTGTCCGCACACTGTCCGGGTCCAGAAGCTGGGCTTTGGGATACTTCTTTTTCAGTTCTGCCAGGCGCTTTTTAGCGAGGGCCAGCATCTTGTCACGATCACCAAAATTCATTGCGCCCGTTGGACAGGTCTTAACACACGCAGGGAGCAACCCTGCGGATACTCTATCAACACACATTGTACACTTCACCAGCTGACCACTGGCCGCTTTGCGAGGGATGTTGTACGGACAGGAATCTCTTACCTCCTCGTAAGGAACCTTTTTAGTCTTTTCGGTATATAAGACAGCACCGGTATCCTTATCCTGGATTACAGCGCCATCTACGTAACCTTCGATGGTATCCTTGCAAGGTGGTTCCAGACAGTGCCTGCACTGATCCGGGAAGAAATACCAGTGGATTTTCCCATCCTCTTCCATCTCGCTGAATCTCACCAGTTTAAAGGTGTTCCCATCCAGATCTTTGGGATTTTGATAGCTACCCCAGTTTTGAGTTTCACTTGCCTTGTTCTGGTTCCAGTTTTTGCATGCTATCTGGCAACCCCGGCAAGCCATACAACGCGTTGTATCTATAAAGAAACTTTTACCAGCCATTTATTACACCCCCTTCTTTCTCACGTTAACCATAAAGGCCTTGGTTTCCGGTATCTTGGTATTTGGGTCACCTACGGAAGGAGTCAGCAGGTTAGCGCTGTCACCTCCATTTTTCGGATGGACCCAACCGTAGTGATAGGGGAGACCTACCATGTGTACGACCGATCCTTCCACCTTAAGGGGCTTAAACCGCTTGGTTACTATAGCAACCGCTTCAACCTTGCCTCTCGGCGATTCTACAATAACGAGGTCAGCATTCTTAATGCCTTTAAGCTTCGCCAGTTCCTCATCCATCTCACAGAACAACTGCGGCTGGCATTCAAGCAACCAGGGCTGCCACCTTGTCATAACTCCGGTTTGCCAGTGCTCCGTAACTCGATACGTGGTACCAACATACGGGTATCTTGGATCACAGGTCATCAGGTACTTGTCAGCACTGGTCTTAAAGAGCTTAACGGTCGGGTTATGTAAATGGCTGCTCAACGGGTTCTCGGAAACGGGACATTCAAGGGGTTCATAAAATTCGGGGAACGGACCATCAGCCCTGCCGGGGCCAAACACGTGAGCATGCCCTTCCGGTTTCATTATGAATGGGTACTTTGTCTTCGGATTAAGTTTGCCGTCCTTAGTGAGCATTGGAGGCCATCCGCCATCCGGAACATCACCGACCCATTTCTTGCCGGTCCATCTGATAACCGGTTTTTTCTTGTTCCACGGATTACCGTATCTGTCCACCGATGCCCTGTTGTATATGATTCTTCTGTTAACCGGCCAGCACCAGGACCATTCGGAGAAAAGACCGATTCCGGACTTGTCAACCGGATTCCTTCTGGCTGCGTTATTGCCTTTCTCGTTGTAACTCTGACAGTACAGCCAGTTTCCAGAAGACGTGGAACCATCAGCTTGCAGATACGCAAAACTGGGAACAAGGGTGCCCTTCTTGAATTTCTTACCCTTGACGGTAACATCCTTCAAGAAGTATCCGTTAATTTCCTTTGCAACCCTATGAGGATCATACTTGCCATTGGATGTATAATCCCATTTGAGGTTAAGCACAGGATCTGGAAATGCACCACCCTCTTTCTTGTAAAGATCGCGAATCTTGTTGAACAATTCGACTATTATATCGCCGTCAGGTCTGCAATCCCCCTTGGGCTCCACCGCCTTGTATCTCCACTGCATCCACCTACCACTGTTGGTGATGGAACCTTCCTTTTCAACCGATACCGCACACGGCAAGAAGAACACCTCTGTTTTGATCTTCTTTGGATCCATTCCGGGTCCTTTCCAGAAAGATCCGGTTTCGTTTTCAAATATGTTTACGTTTACGAGCCAATCCAATTTTGCAAGGGCTTCACGATTCTTGTTGGCGTTGGCACCTGAACATGCCGGGTTCTGCCCCCAGGCAAAAAAGCCCGTAAACTTACCCCGGTACATTTCGTCAAATAGATCCAGCCACGAATAAGATTTGCCATCATCTACCTTCGGCATCCAGTCGTAGCCGAAATCATTCTTGGCCGTGGCTTTCTCTCCAAACATGGATTTGAGGAAACTTACGGAATACTTCGGGTAGTTTCCCCACCAGTTGGCACTCAACGGATCCTTGGTTGTGGGAGTCCATTTCTTGTTGTAAGCGGCAAGAGAAGTGTTTGAAGCACGAGGAGTCTTCAGGTATCCGGGCCATATATGCCACAGCAGACAATGGTCTGTAGACCCCTGAACGTTGGACTCACCGCGAAGAGCATTAACACCACCGCCAGCAATACCCATATTTCCCAGTAGCAATTGAATTATCGCCATAGTTCTGATGTTCTGAACACCAACAGTGTGCTGTGTCCAGCCCATAGCATACATGATAGTGCCGGCTTTGTCGGGTTTACCGGTGGCTGCATAAGTCTGATAAACCTTTAACAGGTCTTCTTTGGGTGTTCCAGTAATGGCTGACACCTTGTCGAGAGTGTACCGAGCATAATGGTTCTTCAGTTGCTGGAGAACGCATCTGGGATGCTTCAATGTGTGATCTTTTTTAGGTATACCGTTTTTATCCTTTTCAAAAGCCCAGTACGATTTATCATAGGAACGGGTTTTTGGATTGTAACCTGCAAACAAACCGTCTTCGAAAGAATACTTGTCGGAGAGAATGAAACAGCAATTGGTATAATACGCCACATATTCCTTGAAATAAAGCTTATTGGAAAGGATGTAATTTATCATACCTCCCAGAAAGGCAATGTCTGTACCAGGACGAAGTGACGTGTAGATATCGGCCCTTGAGGAAGTTCTGGTAAATCGAGGATCAACATTGATCAGCGTTGCCCCTTCTTTCATCGCCTTTGTAACCCATTTGAAAGAAATGGGATGGTTTTCAGCAGCATTGCTGCCCATGATAAGTATGCAATCACTGTTAGCAATATCAATCCAGTGATTTGTCATTGCGCCACGTCCGAACGACTCTGCCAGAGCCGCAACAGTAGCGCTGTGTCAGATACGGGCCTGATGTTCGATGTAAACAAGCCCGAGAGCCCTCATCATAGCCTGCAACAACCAGCATTCCTCATTATCCAGAGCAGCACTTCCAATGTGGGCAATGCTCTCAGTTCTGTTTACAACCTGGCCTTTATCATTTTTGACTCTGAAACTTGCATCCCTGCTCTTTTTCACCCTCTTGGCAATCTCAGTAAGAGCCCAGTCCCAGGTTTTTTCTTCCCACTTATCACTGTAAGGAGCCCTGTAAAGAACCTTCGTTACACGACTTTCATTGTTAACGAGCTGATAGAGAGCTGCACCCTTGGCACATAAAGCACCCTGGTTGATGGGATGATCTGGATCACCTTCGGTGTAAATTACCTTTGCATCTTTTCCTTTTGTGCTGTGGACGATTATCCCGCAACCTACCCCACAGTACGGGCAAATCGTTGTTGTTTGCTTCGCATTCTTTGTTCTGAGCTTGAGACTGTACGCTTCCACTGGTTTTAGGTTAAACCCCAAGCCCATGAGAGCGAGACCAGCGGTGGCAGTCCCGGAGATCTTAATAAATTGCCTTCGCGTCACTTTCATGAATTCTCACCTTCCTTTCTTGTCATGTGAGTCATCCATAAGGTAGTAACCTGACCTCTACG
>Ga0164310_10001819_pt1 | contig 12195 bp, 8 predicted proteins | sample GuaBasSedimGuay1_FD_121795 | JGI IMG/M metagenome (GOLD analysis project Ga0164310, IMG submission 121795) | Subseafloor sediment microbial communities from Guaymas Basin, Gulf of California, Mexico - Guay1, Core 4569-9, 0-3 cm | ecosystem: Environmental > Aquatic > Marine > Hydrothermal vents >... | reverse complement strand
TGCCAGCCGTAGCACCGGTCCGGCTCAGGCCCGTATCTTTCGGCACAAGAACGCCGTGCCCCTGGCCGCCCTGCCGGCCACACGCACCGGTCACGTGCTGGAAGCGGTATGTGAAGCGTATCCTCAGTTCATCCCTGCCCCTAACGTGCTCCACACCAGTCTGGATAATATGGGGGCGATCTTTCACCCGGCGCTGACGCTGCTCAACGCCGGGTGGATCGAGCACACCAAGGGGAATTTTCAGTTCTACATAGACGGTGTGACCCGCTCCACCGCTCACGTGTTAGAGGTATTGGACCGGGAGCGGGTGACCATCGCGGCCGCATTGGGGGTGCGCGCCCGGCCGGCCCTGAGGTGGTTAAAGGATGCTTACTCGGCGAAGGGCGACACCCTGTACGAAGCGATCCAGGCCAACCCGGGTTATCAGGGGATCAAAGCGCCGCGCAACCTGCGCCACCGTTACATCTTTGAGGAGGTGCCCTTCAGCCTGGTGCCCCTGGCCTCGTTAGGCAAACAATTCGGCGTGAAAACCTGGGCAATTGACGCGATGATTCGGCTGGCGTGCGTGATTCACGGCACCAACTATTATGAGCGCGGGCGCACGGTAGCGGACATGAGGTTGAAAGGATTGCGCGTCGGTGAAGTGATGCGCTACGTGGAGGAGGGCCAGATTGCCCCTGTACGAGCCTCGGCCGAGACGCAGAATGGCGGCTCGTGACCGGGCGCAGCGAGGTTCTTGACATCATACAGAATTTGTGGTATCATATTGCCTGGTTAGCACTCGCAGTGTGAGAGTGCTAATACGACAGGTAAATTTCAACATATTTCAAATAGGAGGTAATGAGATGGCATTGAACATCAAGCCGTTAGGCGACCGTGTAGTAGTAGAACCGCTGGAGAAGGACGTGGAAACCTTCGCCGGGGGTGAGTTGGTGTTGCCTGATACGGCGAAAGAAAAACCCCAGCAGGGCAAGATTCTGGCCGTTGGGGCAGGCCGCTTGGACGAGGACGGCGACCGCATTCCGATGGAGGTCAAGGTCGGGGATACGGTCGTGTATGCCAAGTACGCCGGCACGTCGTTCAAGGGGGAGGGCGGCAAGGAGATTCTCTTTCTGAAAGAGAGCGACATCCTGGCCGTCTTGGGATAGTTAATAATTAGTAAGGAGAATAGAAAAAATGGCAAAGCAACTAGTTTTTAGTGAAGAAGCTCGCCGTTCTCTCAAGAACGGAATTGACGTTCTGGCAAATGCCGTCGTCACCACGCTGGGGCCCAAGGGGCGCAACGTAGCGTTGGATAAGAAGTGGGGCGCTCCCACCATCACCCACGATGGTGTGACTGTCGCCAAAGAGATTGAATTGGAAGACCCCTTTGAGAATATGGGGGCGCAATTGTTGAAGGAAGCGGCCACCAAGACCAACGACATCGCCGGCGATGGCACCACCACCGCCACTTTGTTGGCTCACACCATCATCACTGAGGGTATGAAGAACGTAGCCGCCGGCGCCAACTCAATGCTGCTCAAGCGCGGCATCCTGGCCGGTGCGGACGCTGTGGTCGAGGCTATCGCTGCGCAGTCGATTGAGTTGAGCAGCGAGAACGAGATTGCCAACGTGGCCGCCATCTCTGCTCAAGATCGGCAGATAGGTGAACTGATCGCCGAGGTGATGGCCAAAGTTGGCAAAGACGGCGTCATCACCGTCGAGGAGAGCAAGGGGCTAGAGTTCGAGACCGAGTACGTCGAGGGTATGCAGTTCGACCGGGGCTACATCTCTCCTTACTTTATCACCGACCCTGAAGCGATGGAATCGGTCATTGAGGAGCCTTATATCCTGATCCACGACAAAAAGATCTCGGCTGCCCAAGACCTGGTACCCATTCTGGAAAAGTTGGTGCAGCAGGGCGCTCGCAACCTGGTCATCCTGGCTGAGGATATTGACGGCGAGGCGTTGGCGACGTTGGTACTGAACAAACTGCGCGGCATGTTGAACTGCCTGGCGATCAAGGCTCCCGGGTTCGGCGACCGGCGCAAGGCTATGCTGCGCGACATCGCCGCTCTCACCGGCGGCCACGTTATCACCGAGGAAGAAGGGCGCAAGCTTGATAGCGCTACCATCACGGACCTGGGTCGGGCCGACAAGATTGTCTCCACCAAGGACGATACCACCGTCGTAGGTGGTCGCGGCGACGATCCGGATATCAGGGGGCGCATGGAGCAGATCAAGGTCGAGATCGAAAAGTCCACCTCGGACTATGACCGCGAAAAGCTGCAAGAGCGGCTGGCCAAGTTGGCCGGTGGTGTCGCCATCATCCGCGTCGGCGCAGCCACTGAGACCGAGCTGAAGGAAAAGAAGCACCGCGTCGAGGATGCGCTCTCGGCCACCCGCGCGGCGGTCGAAGAGGGAATCGTGGCCGGCGGCGGCGTGGCGCTGATCAACGCCATTGCCGCGCTCGACGATGTCGAAATGGCCTATCCTGATGAGCAGACGGGCGTCAACATCCTGCGCGTGGCGCTAGAGTTGCCCATGCGCAAGATCGCCGAGAACGCCGGCAAGGACGGAGCTGTGATCCTCGATACCGTGCGGCGTGTTCAGAAGGAAAAGAAGAACGACAATATCGGCTACGACGTGCTTCAGGGTAACTTTATGGATATGGTCGAGGCTGGCATCATTGATCCGGCCAAAGTGACCAAGGGCGCGCTCTCCAACGCGGCCTCCATCGCGGCGATGGTGCTCTCTACTGAGGCGCTGATCACCGACATTCCCGAAGAAACACCGCCCGCGCCGGCGATGCCTCCGGGAGGGGGCGGGATGTACTAGGCCGACGCAGCCGGTTTGGTAAGTGAATGTACGTAACGAAAACCCTTAGGGTCTCGGAAGACCCTAAGGGTTTTTTTGTACCTTTTTCAATATTCCGGGGTAATTTGCCAAACCCTAAAATCTGGCTAGTCTCCCTCTTGAGTGTTGTTGACAAAGGCAGTGATCGTTCTGCACCGCAGAGTACGCTGAGAGCGCTGAGAAATAGAAAAAGCTCTGCGAACTCTGCGTTCTCGGCGGTAAAACGCCAACAACACTTTACGAGAAGACTGCCGAAACCTGCGTTGCCCCGGTTTTCTTCAAGTTATTGAAAAAGACACTTTTCCCGTTCCAGCATCCCCAGGAGCGTGACGGGCAACCCGCCTCGGTTCTGGTTCGTCACGGTGAGGACGGTCATCGCGCTCTTGGGGAGTTTGAGTTGCGCCTGCGCCACTAGTTCGGGACGGACGACGACGAGGGCTAGCGCGAACTTGGCTTTGTGCAGCACAGAAAAGGCCCGCTGCCAGCCCCAGCCTTGTTCTATCTCCAGCGGCCCCAGTTCATCCACCACGAGCAGATCGCAAGGCGCGGCGCGGGCAAGCACGTTGTTTCCCCAGGCCAGGGTTCCAGGGCTGAAGCGGAATCGCCCCTGGATCACGGCCGGGCTGTCACCGGGATCGAGCGTCAGCCGGCGTGTGGAACCGTCGCGCGCGTCGAGTACGTCCAGATCGTCTCCGGGGCAACGGAGGGTGATGAGGCCGCCGCATACGTATCCTTGTGCCTGCGCCAGGGAGACGGTCTTGCGGCAGACGGTGCTCTTGCCCGCGCCGCGCTCGCCGGATAGGATGATGATACAGGCGGTCACTTAATCCTCATACCCTGGAATCGGCCCGAAGGCATCCTCGATCTCGTCCTGCTCAAAGACCTCTAGCATACAGTCCCACCAGGTCAGGTCGTCGGTCTTGCGGAATCTCCACCAGCGGATGTCGGGCCAAAAGTAGCGCCAGCGCCACAGAGAGGGTGTTCTCTCCCAGCCATAGTCGGCGGCTAGGGTGGTAAAGTCCACGTAATAGCCCGATGGGATGCGCTTTTTGAGTTCGCCTCCCTCTACCATAGCGCGCCCGTCTTCCTGGCGGGCGGTCAGGTCCCAGGTCGCTTCACGCAGAGGCTCTCCCATACTTCCATCTTGTTTGGCGGCGCGGATAAAGACGCGCCAGTAGGTGGTGTTGCCCACGTCCTCTCGCACCAGTTCGATCTGCGATGGAGTATCTTTATATGGCTCCTGATCCAGGCCGATGGCCCGGCCGCAGACGTGCCAGCTCATGCGCGAGTGGCCCGAGTAGGGGGTATAGTCCATCGGCAACTGGACGATGCCGAGCCGGGCCAAATAGTCCCATCCCACCTCATCAATCATGCGTTGGCGCAGACCATTAAAGCTCTCATTCACTCGGTCGGAGAGGCGGGCTTGGCTTTCATTTTCGCCCTCTTCATCTTGGCTGACTTGAACGCCGGGAAGCGGAGCCAGTTTGTAGGGCGGGCCGGCGGCGGGGGTCGGTTGCACCAGTTCTACGTAGAGTGAGATATCCCTAGTTGGTACGTCGGCCTGAGCGCGGGCCACGACGCGGGACGAAAGCGCCTGGCTGGTCCACATCAGGTCGTCCAGGGGGCCGTCGGTGCTATAGACCTCGTGGAAGAGCGCCCAGCCCGTCATACTGGCAGCGATGAGATGGCTGCGCCCGCTCCGCTCGTAGGCGTAGACGAGGCTCTGGCCGTCCGGCGCCCAGGCCGGGGATGCGCCAGCGCCGAAAAGCTCGGTCTCCGCCTGGTCAGCCTCCAGCGTGTCCCAATCAAAGCTGCTGACCTGAACGTAGGGATTGCCGCGCGGCCCGCTGACGTAGGCCAGTTGCGTTCCGTCGGGCGACCAGGCCGGTTCGCCTTCATCCAGGTCGGGTGTGTTGGTGACGTTGACGGTTTTCTCTTCCTCGACCAGGTAGAGGTAGATGTCCTTGTTCCCCTCGCGGAAGGATGTGAAGGCGATGGCGCGGCTGTCGGGCGACCAAACCGGCTCGTAGTCGGGCGCGCGGTTGGTGGTGATGCGCCGTACTTCTCCCGCGGTGGTGCTCATGACGTAGATATCCAGGCTGCCGGTAACCGAATGTTGCCTGCGGTATGATTCAAAGGCGATGTACTCGCCGTCGGGCGACCAACTGGGGTTGGCGTCAAATCCGGGATCGTGTGTCAGACGGATCAGCGCGCCGCCGACCAGGTCCAAGAGGTAAATGTCCCAGTTATCGGCGCGGTTCGAGGTGAAGGCGATATAGTTGCCGTCGGGCGACCAGGCCGGGTCGCGCTCCTCGGCCGGGTCGTAGGTCAGCCGCACCAGCTGCCGGTCGGTCTGGTTGAGTGCGTAGATGTCGGCGTTGCCGTTGCGCCGCAAGGTGAAGGCGATGGCCCCGCCGCTGCCAAAGGGAGTCGGCGTGGGGCCGGGGATAGGGGAGAGGCTGGGGTTCGTGATGGCGCCCGGTTGGAGCAACTCGATGCTGACCGGCAGCGAGGCCGCCTGGTACAGCGCGACGACCAGCAGCGCGAGGACAATCAGGTTGCCCAAAATCAGCAGGACGAGCAGTCGCACGCCGCGCGGTCGCAGCGTGAGAGGTTTCCCAACCTCATCTGGCCGGCGCAGCCAGGAGAGGGCGCGCGCGAAGGGGTTCCAGATTCTGGCTACCAGCTCACTGAGTTTTCGGAGCAGTTTTTGTAGACGCTTTCGTAGACGCTTTCGTTGACGTGCCCAACGCTCCCGTCGCGTACTCTCCGGCGTTTCTGTTTCTTCCGAGGGTTCTGGTTCCGCCCAGGTTTTCTCTGGTTGTGGTTCGTCGGCCATAGCGAATCAAGTATACGCTGACTGGAGGGCTTGTCAAGCCTGCTTTTGGGAGAGCGGGCCTTGAGATAGCCACTCGGCGGCAGCCTCCGGCAGCAGCGCCACTGGTCCCTGGCGCACGGTGGGGTCGGGCAGTGAATCGAGGAATAGCTGGCCGTAGCTCTTGGTCAGCAGCCGCTTGTCAAACACGGCCACGACGCCTCGGTCGGTGCGGGTGCGAATCAAGCGCCCGAACCCTTGCAGAAAGCGCAGGATGGTCTCTGGCACGGCGTACTCGAAAAAGGGCTGCTCAAAGGTCTCGGAGCGGGCGGCAAAGACGGGGTCGCTGGGGACGCTGAAAGGCAGCTTGGCAATGGCCAAGCAACTGAGCGGGTCGCCGGGCACGTCCACCCCCTCCCAAAAGCTGCGCGTGCCCAGAAGCACCCGCCGCTTGCCCGTTCGCAGGTTCTCCAGCAGTTGCGCCCGCGAGACGCCCTCGCCCTGGGCCTGGGTGGTGATGCCGGCTTGGGCCAACGGCGCTTTGATGGCCCGCAGAGTGGCTCGCAGTTGGTTGTAGGAGGTAAAGAGCGCCAGCGCCCGCCCCCCGGTCGCCTTGAAGAGCGCGGCCATTCCCTGCTCCACCGCCTTCTGGTAGCCCTGCTGTTGGGGTTCGGGAATATCGTCCACCAGATAGAGCAGTGTCGAGTTGCGATAGTCGAAAGGGGAACCGACCGCTAACTCGTCGGCCTCCCAGGCATTCAGCCGCTCGCGCACAAAGTCGAAGGTGAAATTGGTACGCAGCGTGGCCGAGGTCAGTATCACCGCTTCCTTTTCGTGGAAGAGATGCTCCTCCACCAACGGCCCGACGTGCAGGGGGGCGGTGTGCAGGCTCAAGCGGTCGTGGTTGGAATCCGACTCTAGCCAGTAGATGAGGGACAGCTCAGGCTGTGTGATCATCCGGCTCGCTTGCCCCACGGTATCTCCCAGCCGTCGCCCTGCACCTAGTATCTGCGCCTGCAAGTCCTCGACGTCGGGGATGTCGAACTCGGACAAATTGTCCAGCCCCCCGACCAGCCGTTCCAGGCCAGCGGAGACGGCAACCAGCGGCGCGTTGGCATTGTCCCATGCGATCTCGACCCCGTCCCAGGATGGTTGCACGCGCGTTCCCGAGGTGATACGCAGGCGGAACGTATATTGGCTGCGCCGTCCCGCCTTTTGCTCCTCGACGAACTCTTCCAGGCGGTCGAAGAAAGCGTTCAGTTGGCGCATGGCCTGGTTGGACGCCAGCCCGACCTTGCCGACGGATAGTTCTATCTGCTCCATGACCTCGCTGGGCAGATTGGCTTTCTGGCAGTGGGCGATTACTTCAGATAGCAGCCCGCTCACGCGGCCCGAGCGTTTCACCCGTCCGACCTCGTTCAACATCCGGCGCAGGCGGGCGCGGTCGGCGGCAAAGCCAAGCCCGCTGGTGGTGGCTGCCTCCAAGTGATGGGCCTCGTCCACGATGAGATAATTGTACTCGGGCAGGGCGCGATTTTGCACGGCGACGTCGGCCAGGAGCAGGGCGTGGTTGACGATGATAAGGTGGGCGGATTCGGCGGCGTGGCGGGCGTTGTAAAAGTGGCATTGGCCCTGGTGAAAGCTGCGGCAACGTTCGGGGTTACAGCCCTCGTGCTCGGCCGAGAGTTGTCGCCATGTAGTTTGCTCGACCGGATTGGGCAGGAAGAGCGCGTCCCCGTCACCGTCGGTCGTTTCCGGCAGCCAGACGAGAATTTTCGCCAGCACGCGGGCCTGGTCGGGCGAGTTAGCGCCCCGGCGGCGCAGGGCCTGCAGGCGAGCCGGGCAGAGGTAGTGGGAGCGACCCTTGAGCACGCTGGCGCGAAATTCGAGCGGCAGGGCGCGGGACAGGTCGGGCAAGTCTTTGCGATATAGTTGTTCCTGCAAGTTGATGGTGTTGGTAGAGATGACGACTCGCTCGCCGCTCTGCACCGCCCAGTGGGCGGCCGGGATGAGGTAGGCCAGTGACTTGCCGACGCCGGTGGGGGCCTCGGCTAGCAGGTGCTGGCCCTGGTTGAGCGCGCGCGCCACGCCGCGCAGCATCGCTACTTGCTGGGGGCGGTGCTCGTAGCCGGGAAAGTGGGCCTCAAAGGGGCCGCCTTTTTCCAGGAGCGCGGCCAGTTGGTCCAGGTCTAGGGGTGTTCTCTCGTCGGCGGGTTGCAATGGACGGGCTTTTGCCTCCGCAGCGAATAGCGGACCGGCTGGGATTTCTTCTGCTCTGAGCATGGCGCGCCGTTCGCCTGGACGGCGCGCCGCTTCTTCTAGCGCGTGGTGGAAAAAGCTGACAGCGGGCCAAGCGGCTCGCTCGCCGTGCCCTATGATCTCTTTCAGCACGCGGGGGGGCAGTTCGGCCGCGCGAACGAGAAGGGCGCGGAAGAGGCGATAGGAAGCCTGGGCGTCGTCCAGCGCGCGGTGTGCGTGTTCCAGTTCGATTCCCAGCAGTCGCGTCAGCGCCGTCAGGCTGTACCGTTCGGCGCGCGGGACGAGCACGCTGGCCAACTCGAACGTGTCGAGCGATTCGTTCTCAAGCAGCAAGGAGTGGCGGCGCAGAAAGCTCAGGTCAAACCCCACACTGTGGCCGACGATGGGCCACTGACCGGCGAAGCGGCTCAGGCGGGGCAGTACGTCGTGCAGGCCGGGCGCGCCCTCTACGTCGGAGTCGCGGATACCGGTCAGATCGGTGATTTGGCGCGGGATGCGCCGGCCGGGGTTGACAAAGGTGGAGAATGTTCCCAGCGCCTCATCGTCGCAGAATTTGACTGCGCCGATTTCGATGATGGCGTCACGGTCGGCGTCGAGTCCGGTGGTTTCCAGATCGAGCGCTACGTAGGTTTGGGGCATATGACCTCATTTCTAATCTAGGCCGCGCGCGCAGCGGTGAGGGGATTATACCTCAGGGGGGAGGGAGGGGCAAGAGACGTGTTCTCACGTCCCATAGCGCGCCATCAGAATGGCCGTTTCAAAAAGTCAATAGCGCACTGCGAGTTCCCGCGCTCGTTGTACACCCTTTTCCGTCGCTGGTGTGCCCGATAATAGGCATCAAAATGGCCTTCCACTGCCCATTTGCATACACCAATTCAGTAAAATCGGTGTAAACCACCTGGAAAAGGTCAATTTCTTCCATCTGAGCCACCAAATTGGCCAGCCCCCCGCCTCGGTGATGGCCCGTTGGATACCGCTCGGCCTGGGACGGTGGGTGCTGCGCAAGATGGACAAGTCCCACGTACCCAGTAGTCGTTCCACGACTTTGTGATTGACGGTGGTTTTGTACTCGTCGCGCAGCAGTTCGGGCATGATCCGAGGCACACCGTATTCTGAATGGTATCGGGTAATTTCCTCCAAGGTAGGGCGCAGGTGAGTGAACTTCTCCTCGTAGTCCACTTTGTGCTTCTTGCGATAGTACCAGGTCGACTTGGGCAGTTCCACGACGTCCAATACGAAATTCAGGCCATACGTATCTTTAACTGATTCCACCAGAGCCACTTTGTGCTCCGTCGTCATGTGGCCCGCCCCAAGAAGTTTTTTAAAAGCGCGATTTCCACCTCTTTCTTGCCGATCAATCGTTCCAGATCAGCGATACGTCGCTCGTATTTGGCCACTCGGGGCCTTTCTCGAAGAACGCTTCCTTCCAAGCACCGACCGTATTGGAATGGATGCCATACACTTTCACTACTTGCCCCGTACTCTTGTCGCCCGTCAGTAATTCGGTGACCACCTGGGACTCTAGTTCTGTCGAGTATCTCTTTGCCATATTGGCCTCCTCTTCTATCCTTTATCCTGGAGTCTGGCGTTTTTGTTCGTAGTGACGGCTTCAGCCGTCCAAAAGGCTCAAAAGCGGCTAAAGCCGCTACTACGAACCCCCATATCTAGCTATCTAGCGCCTTTATTGTTGCCTACCCCAAGATATGGGCATTCTGAAAATTTGCCAGACTCGAGCTTTATCATCTCACACTTGCCAGAGGAGGTCAACATATAACCACTACCGCGCCAGGAAACTGTCTGGCTACCGGGCATCTTTTACGACCGCGATCACTGCCTCGCCTACGAGCGCCGTGGGGACATGCTCGTCCTGCGCAACGTGGGCCGCCACGACGAGACGCTCAAACACCCCTAATTCTCTACCGTTTTGAAACTTTCCCCTCTTCCCGGCGCTGTTTAATGACCCGTTCAGCAATGGAATCCGGCACAAAATCGTAGCGGCGGAACTCGAGCGTGAATGTGCCCCGGCCCTGAGTAAGGCTGCGCAGATCAGTGGCATAGCCCCGGGCCTCGGCCAGTGGAACCTCGCCATTCACGTTGCGTAATTGACCGCGCACGTTCATCGCACTCACGCTGCCGCGCCGCCGGCCGATGTCGGCCACGACCACCCCCAGGTGATCCTCACCGACGTTGATGTCGGCGTGCATCACCGGTTCGAGCAAGGCGGGATTGGCCTGTCGCACCACCTGCCGCACTGCCATTGAGCCGGCGATCTGAAAGTCCATCGAGGCCGAGTCCACCTCGTGGAACTTGCCGCCCAGCAGCGTCACGCGCACATCAGTGACCGGGTAGCCAGCGATGACGCCCTTCTCCAGCGCATTGCGCACGCCCAATTCGGTTGGGCGCACAAACTCTTCGGGAAATTCAGAACGAGGGGCCTCGTCCTCGAAAACTACGCCCTCTCCACGCTCCAGCGGTTCGATGCGCAGATCAACCTCGGCAAAGTGCCCGTGCCCGCCGCTCTGTTTCTTGTACGCCTTTGTTATCTCGAGCGCGCGGCGCACCGTCTCACGGTAAGAGACCTGGGGGGGGCTGACGTGCAGCGACAGGCCATACTCCCGTCGCAACCGTTCCACGGCGACTTCCAAGTGCAGTTCACCCATCCCGGAGAGCACCTCCTCTTCCGTCTCTGGGTCAAAGTGCTCGATCAACGTGGGGTCTTCATCGCACAATCGCCTCACGGCCTGACGCAGTTTCTCCTGTTCTTTGCTGGAAGCCGCCTTCAACGCCACAGCAATGACCGGATCGGGGAACTTGAACGTCTCCAGGGCAATGGGGTGGTCTGGGTCGCAGAGCGTGTCGCCGGTGATGGCCGACTTGACGCCCACCAGAGCCACCACGTCGCTGGCCGCCATGTGATCCACCTGCTCGCGCCGATTGGCGTGCATACGGTAGATACGACCCACCCGCTCCTCCACGTCGGCGCGCGGGTTGTAGACTGTCTGTCCCACCTTCAGTTGGCCGGAAAAGACACGCACCCAGGTCAAGTGCCCCACGTGGGGATCGGTGACGATCTTGAAGGCCGCGGCGCACAAGGGGGCATCGGCGTCATCGGCCCGCTCAGTGATTTCCTCCGCGCTGCCCGGCACGACGCCCAGGATAGGAGCCATATCCACCGGCGCCGGCAGATAAGACACGATACTATCAAGTAAGGGTTGCACGCCAATGCGGTTGCGTGAAGCGCCGCACAGAACCGGCGTCAGTTCACCGGCGATGGTGGCCCGCCGCAGCGCGGACTGGAGGGCTGCCATATCCGGTTCATCCCCCGCCAGTCGTTGCTTCAGCAATACATCGTCCGTCTCGCAGATGGCGTCCAGCAACGCCGCCCGCGCCACGGCGGCTCGCTCTTGCATCGCGGGCGGGATCGGTTTCACCACCGGATCGTCTACCAGATTGCCAGTGGGCGATCCGACGCCGTCCCGCCAGACCAACGCCTGCTGACTGAGCAGATCCACGACACCGGTGAACTCGCCTTCGCGGCCAATCGGGAGCTGTAACGGAATCGCGTTTGGCGTGAGCCGTTCGCGCGCCTCTCCAGCTACGCGCTCGAAATCGGCCCCCAGCCGGTCGAGTTTGTTGATATAGATGATGCGCGCCAGGTTCTCGCGGTTGGCGTGCATCCAGACCGACTCGGTCTGCGGTTCGACGCCGCCCACAGCGCACAACACGATCACGGCCCCATCAATGACGCGAATGGAGCGCACGACTTCGGCGGTGAAGTCAATGTGACCGGGCGTATCAATCAGGTTAATGCGATGACCCTGCCAGTGGCAGGCGGTCGCGGCAGACATAATCGTGATGCCGCGCTCTCGCTCCTGATCCATCCAGTCCAGTTGCGTGTCGCCGTCATCAATGTTCCCGGTGCGATGGATGCGCCCCGTGTAATATAAAATCGCCTCCGACGTGGTCGTCTTGCCGGCATCCACGTGGGCAAAGATACCGATGATGCGTACTTTTTTGATTGGTGACTCTTTCTTCTTGGCCATACTTCTTACCTCACATTTTCTTTAGCAAAACCGTACAAAAAAACGCCCAGCCGCCAACGTGCATGATGGCTGAACGCCCATTTCACACAAGCAAGTGCAACATTATACCAGAAAATCAGCAATTGACCAGGTATGCGGAATTGGTGATTACCCACATGTTCAAATGTGACTGCATTGATCCTGTTTTCTTTCACCGCAGAGGCCGCAAAGCACGCAGAGAAGGCCTTTTTGACTATCTCTGCG
>Ga0164310_10001817_pt1 | contig 12200 bp, 10 predicted proteins | sample GuaBasSedimGuay1_FD_121795 | JGI IMG/M metagenome (GOLD analysis project Ga0164310, IMG submission 121795) | Subseafloor sediment microbial communities from Guaymas Basin, Gulf of California, Mexico - Guay1, Core 4569-9, 0-3 cm | ecosystem: Environmental > Aquatic > Marine > Hydrothermal vents... | reverse complement strand
TCTTCCGTATATTAAGATATATGAATATTATATATGGAAGACTTATGGGTGGGCAACGATTAATCATATAAATATAGGTACTTGTCAATTTTTTGAACAAAATGGAAGAATGCAACATGAAAAAACGAACAATTGAAGATTTCATTAACACTGCTAACCAGCACCATGATTATTATTATGATTATACTGAATCCGAATATGTTAATACTCAAACCAAAATAAAAATCATATGTCCACACCATGGACCATTTATGCAAACTCCAAAAATCCACCTGAGGGGTAGCAACTGTCCCACATGTTCATTAGAACAACAAACCAGAAATAAATATTCAAATATTGCTGATGTGTTGAATCGTGCTAATCACATTCACCAATTCAAATATGATTATTCAAACGTTGTGTATACTAGGATGACTGATAAAGTGCAAATTACCTGTAATATTCATGGAACCTTCAAACAAACTTTAAACAATCATGTAAATCAGAATCAAGGATGTCCTATGTGTAGTAATTTGTCACGTGGAAAAAGATTGAATACTGGTGAATTTATAACAAAATCAAAACAACGACATGGTGATAAAATTGAATACGATTCGGTTAATTATATAAACAATACAACTCCTGTTAATTTGATATGCAAAAAACATGGACCATATTATCAATTGCCAATGTACCATTTATCCAACACCCACGCTTGCCCCTCATGCGCACAGGGTAGTACTGGATATTACAATCAGTGTTATTTCGATAACAATGTTGGAGCTAAATCCACACCTGCTACGTTGTATATCATTCGATGTGAAAGTGTTGATGAAAAATTTATAAAAATAGGTATTACTGTACAATCCATGAAGCGGAGATTTCCTGGAATGATGATAAATGAATATTCAGTATCAACAGTCCGATTAAAACAAATGCCGTTATATCAAGCATTTTTAACGGAGCAACGTTTCATCCAGCTATTTTCGGACGTTCGATACATACCCAGACATAGATTTCATGGCCACACTGAATGTTTTATCAATTAACTAGACCAGTAAGGTGTAGGTATTGAGCGTTACCCATTGTCGTAATTGTAAATGTTTGAGAACCATCAGGAGATTTAGTTTTCTTTGGTGGGATATCTGTTCCAGCTAATATATCACGTTTGATATCTAGCTCATCATTACCTTTACCGGTATTGTATATCCACAACTCGTCAAACGATCCAGTTTCAGTTTGTTGTTTGTATATAAGGTGAGCATTAGCAACGGTACGAATAACACCTTCCCTTTCAACATTTTCATCTTCTATTTCATCACCCAATTCTATTTCAGCGTTTGGAGTCAATTCAGCTGAACCACCATCAGCAACCATATCCTCTTCTCCCATTCCACCACCACCACCGACATCTTGATTCCCATCTTTCCCAGTAAGGCCAGCTTCTTTAGCTAATCGTTCATAATATGATACTGCAGTTGAGTGTGTTACATTGATTTTTTGTTCGAATTGCTGTATTATATTTTGACGAGATGAGTCAGGACGATTGATTAAAGCTTGAAACAATTGACGAGCGGTATCAATTTTGTTTGGTGCTTTACCACCTGCTGTAGCGGAAGCAGTTTTAGATTGTTGTTTGTTTTTCTTTTGTAGATTAAATTCTTCTTCTTCTTCCCGTTGATTTGGAACAGATGCTAAAACTGTAGCTGTAAAAGCACCCTGGCCTCCTGCCAACAATTCAAACAACATACTTTCGCCTAGAGCTGAGGTGTCAGCTGGACCTCCACTTTGATCAAGACCATACACACGATTTGTTGGTGATTTCTTGTTCATTTTTTTGCGGGTTTTAGATAATGTTTTATCGTCTACACATTTAATGTAGTCCTTCAAACACAACTTTTCATTAGCCATAATATAATCCTTGTTAATCTTATATTTATATTTATTACGTAACAACAAGACATTGTGGTATTTACCACTGAAAAAGTACCATAAATATAATAAAAATTAAAGGGCACTCATGACAACAGTAAAGAAACGAATTCGTGGTAATCCAATTCCACTTATAATAGAACAACACCCAGCAGAATATAAAGGTTATCCGTTTATAACTTTGTTGCAATACCGTAACAACCAACAATTAACCATTGTTGATAACATTACGGATAAACACGTTCGATCATATGTGTTAGATTATTGTGGTCCATCCGGTGTGGATGAAGAACAAATAATTTCTGCAGCTTCTGGGTGGTATGCAAATCATAGAGATGAATATCCAATTTCGTTTGAATTTTCTCGGTTAGGAATATCCAAGATTGTAAGTAAAATTTATCAAACTTACAATATTGAGTTTGTTACCAGAGTCATTGGACCTCTACCACGATTTGAAATGAATGAGATCCACAGCATTAAACGAAGACGTAGAAAACCTATTCCTGCCGGTATGGAAGTACGTAAAAAATTATTGAGTGACTTATAACAATTTGATTTTAGCCATTGCATTAATATCTTTAAACAATGAAATAGCTTCACCAATTGGTGCATCAGTTAATGGTGCATCCCCCACTCCATCTCCATCAACATCAGGAGCAACTGGTTCTTCGGCTGGTTGCTCTTTATCTTTTTTAGACAAATCAGTTAAATCTTTTGCATCAGCATACTTTTGACCTTCTGCTGTAAGCTCACCAGATTCATCCATCAAATTTTCATCTGTCATTGTTTTAATGCCTTTGTCTGTCAGCGTTGCTCCAGTATCATCTACTTGAACTAATCCCAATTTTGCTAAGGACTTCTGAGCAGCAGCCAAATTGGGGCTATTTCGCGCTTGTTCAGCAGCAACGTTAGCATTAGCAGATGCTTTAATCTTTGCCATCACCAATTTTTGAGCATCTGACAAATGCACATTTGTTAAAATTTTAGTTTCTGTTAAGTTTTTCATACGAATATTTATGGTTACATTAACCCACCATCAACTAAATGCAATTGTAATACAATGGTTAATGCGTATGCAATGGCATGACTCTTTTTAAAATAATACTTAGCATCTTTAGGTTTTGTGTATATAAACTGTCTGGTTTTATTGGGGAATTTGAGATATTGTTGCAATAATTGACGTTTTGCTGGTCGAATTAATGCTATCGTATCTGCTAAAGTCACTACAGATCTTGGACGGATCTGATATACCAAATCAAAATGTTTTCGGATTTGAAATAATCGTTCTACAACATCTTGCTGTTCCAAAAGCAACCAATTTGGTTCCATTTTAAGCAATTGTCGAATTTCATCTTTATCGTTAAAATTATCCAAAAATGACAGATGCAAAAAATCAACTTTAAAATAATCCAAATCTTCAGCTTCTTTATACGGGATTGCCGATAACCCAGAAATTTTATCGACAGGAATATTTTGAAAGTAAACACCAGCTGGGTGTTTTACAAGTTTACCATCCTTGACCATTGATGCTTGAATAACACCAAAATAATCAAGGGGATAGAAGGTTGTGGGTGTGTCTATGTCAATATCCATTAGGATATTATAACATAATTGCTATATTAAATCAAGCAAAAACCATGCCGCCAAAAGCAGTATCTACGCCACCACCAAATCTAATAGTAAAATCATTAACTGTTCGTGCAATAATATTCCACGAAACTGCAAATACTCCAGCATCCATTTGAGCTAATGAATAACCCAACTGTGAAGTATTCAGATTATGTGTGATTACATAAACGCCAGCACTAGTTCTACTTGATGTCCACCCTGCTGGTACAGCATTAGCAATACCAGTAGCGGCAATATCAATATAAAACCCTTGCTTTACGTTTGTGGTTGCAGTGTCAACATATTGTTTTGTAGATGCACCCAATGCAACGGAAGGATTAGCATTTAATATCAACGGGCCCGTCATGGTATCCCCAACAATTTTAACTGCTAGATCATTGTTATCATCTGCATATTTCTTAGTTATAAAATCACCATCAGCTGATATCAAAGTATCATAATTTGCAGTTTGAGCTGATATTACACCATTTGCAGCAATATTTAATCTGGCTGCTCCACCAACAGAGAAATTAAGATCAGTACCAGTATACCACATACCAGATGTCAAATCATTTGTAAATGAATATGTTGGACTAGCAGCAGATTGATTAGAACCACGGAATTGACTGTTAACTTGAACGTCTCCAGTCACTTCTAACCAAACTGGAGCGCCATTAGGTGGAACATTGTTAATTCCGACAGGTGAATTAAAACGAGCTGAACCACCAACATCTAATGTGTATGATGGAGTCATGTTAACACCAACTCGATCATTTACTGTATCAACATACAACGTATCAGTGTCAATAAAAAATTTATCATCATCGAGATGCATACGTACCACAGAAGATGTAGTATTATCTGATCCAGATCTGAACGTTAAAGCACTATTTCCGGTACCATTTGCATCATAACCAATGTGTAAATTATCATCAGATACAACCAAACCCGACGATGATATTCTAATATCAGAACCTACGGCTACATCACCTGCACCTTCATCAAAATATAATGAGGTAGCAATTTGAAATGGTGCTGATGGAAGTCCTACAGTACCAACACCAACATTACCACCACCACGAACTAAAACTATATCATTCGTAACAGTTGAATTAATTTCTAATGGTAAACCAGTCTCAGCTGAATCTACCAGTATATCACCATGTGGGACATCACCTACCATGAACATTACAACAGATGTAGCATTAATAGTATTCAAATCAACAGTAGCATCCAACCCAGTATCAGAATTTACGGTTATACCATTACCTTCAACTGTTAAAGTATTGTCTATTGTTGGCAGTCCATTACCACCAATTCCAACGGATCCATGAAAGTAAGATTCAGTTGAGCCATTACCACCACCAACTACTTCCAAATTGTCGGTAGTTCGAATCCAACCATCATGTTCAACACGAAGTCGTTCAGAACCATCTTCTGATAATACTCGGAATATAGGATCTAATGCATTTGAATCGTTTTCAGTCCATACTACCATACCAGCTTCAACTGAACCAGTATATCCAACAGGTAAATTTGATTCATCTGCTGTAACGTGAATATCTGAATTTGGTACTAATGCATTTTGTGGATCTCTAAACAATAGAGCTCCATTATCAATATCTAAATCATTAGTCCATTCTGTACCATCATAATGTAAGAATCCTTCTTCACTTGCTAATGTTCTATACCACAATTGACCCACCAATGGATCACCAGGTGGATTAGTTCCGATGTTACTGTTTAATTCAGGAGCAATATCACTAGCAAAATGTTCAGTCATTCTAACCATATTTTCTACTAGCTTTTCACCATAATTAAGAGATCCCTTTCCTGGTAATTTTAATACTGTGTTGGCATCATTAATAGTATATTCAATTTCACCTGCAGGTACAGCAATTGGAGTAATATCATCATCTCTAATTGAGCCATGTGGTACTGGAATTATAGTAAGAATTCCATCAAAGGCAGCACCCAATGCTGTTACAGCATATGTACCATCTGTTTGTGCAGATTGTTGAACATCAAAGGAGAAAGTGCTAACAAATCTAGTAGTTAAATCTCCAGATAATGTAAATACGTGTGCTATTATAGTACCATCAATAACAGCAGATGTGACGGGTTCAACTGTAAGAATTACGGTTTCACCTGGTTGTGGTACCGCAGATGCAACAGTATATATACCGTCATTCCCAGTTGAATTGCCTACAGCAAATTGAAATCCAGGGCGAAATATTGTAATTTCATCACCTGGAATTTTAAATGCATTCGTTCCAGTAGAAACATCAATGACTGAAAAAATGGGACGCGATCGTTGCACCAATCTAGGTGTAGATCTGTTGTCTGGTCCATTAGTTTCCAATGGCCATAGCTGTGCCAGCACATTTCCATTGGATAAATTTATATCATATTGGCTTGTCATTTTGTTATTTCCCTATATTATGGTTGCAGATTGCGTTCGTATAATTGTGCATTATCTACTTTAAGTTCTATGGCCGCCCCAATTGGTGGCTCTGATCCAGTTGTGAATATGAATTTGGTGGATGCACGACCTACACGACCAACTTCTCGATATCCCCACGTTGATGGAGTAGGAGGATTAGATCCAATACCATCATTTTTTCTACCAGTATTAATTGACGCCGCTGGAATAGTATATGTATATGTTCTGCCACCAGCATCTGTACCACCCACAATAGATGCAAACAGATCTGTATTCGTCCCACCATCACCATCAATTAACACAACAGAAGAATCATCCCCCGGAAATCCTGAATAAAAAACTATACGTCTATCTACCATTTGCACATGAAATGGTGAAATTAAATCTGACGACAAGCCACCAAAGTTAATAGGGTTGATATCAGCGATTGCTTGCATTTGTGCAACTAGTCCATCCAAGTTTTGTGCGCCTGCTCCATCAATTACGATAATTATAACTCCCGAATCACTAGGAGTCCCAGCATTTAGTTGAATTTGAAAAGCATACATTGTAAGAGAATTTAATCCGGTAGGTATACTAGGCCAAAGTTGATTAGTATCAGTTAATGGATTTATAATACCCATTGTAGCATTTACTTCAAGATAACCATATTCATCAGCATATTGCTTAATACCATTCACGTGAACGTTTAAGTTATCGTATCCTGGAACATAAAATAAATTCAAATCTCCAAATGTTCCTCCACTACCGATACTATAATCTGTACCACCTGTTGCAGATACTACTGCTCTACTAGGTTTGTGTGTAACATCACCCATTGTTAAATTGAGAGCTGTTAACATATCAGATACTGGTATATCTGGATAATTTAAATCAGAGGCAAATGTTTGCTCCCAATATAAATCATCCATGCCAAATTGTAACGTTGGTTGTACAATGGTGTGTGTAACTACATCTGATGTAGTACCACCGGCACCAAAGTTGGATATTACAACATCTGGTAATCCGGTGGTTCTAGTTAACGTTAATGTTTGTAATACATTATCGAAAGCACCACCATCGACTACTCCATCACCAGAAAGTGCAGCAAGTTCATTATCAACATAATTCATTGTTGCAGCCTGAAATGGTACAACAGGATCACCATTTAATATCAAATCACCAGTCATTACTGGACTGTTATTCAATAATACCATTCCAGTATCATCAAGATGTTGACTTTCCCACTCGAAACCATTCCACTGAAGCAAATCAGTTGTGGTTAGGGGAAGATTGTTACCATAAGTTACATCAGCTAAGTCATCAAGATTCGTAGGAACACTACCACCAACTATTAATGCAATTTCAGTATCCACGTAAAATTTTGAGGTTGCACTGGAATTGCCTGTTGGAATGTTTGGTAGTCCGGTAATTTCATTGCCTACCATACTAATGTCACCAGTCATGGTTCCACCAATAAGTTCTAAGAATCCAGTTCCTGAACCAGTTTGATCTTCCCATTTGTTGTTAATTGAATTAAACACTAATATGCTACCATCTGGAGGAGTAGCGGATGATAATAATACATCATTTAATTCAAACAACTCATTGTTTCCGGATATTACAGCATCTACGTATCCTTTGTTAGCTGCATCCGACGGTAACGTTGGTGTTATTAAATTTAGGATTTTGTGAGAATTAGCATCAAGATCTTCAAACAGTCCAACATTATTTTGAACTAAGTGTTCCCACCCGCCAACATACCACCCAACCAATTCATTCGATGCTGTTTGTGGTGGTGAAATTCCCAATAATGTATTATTGTTACCATCCAGAGTTGAAACAGATACCAAATATTCTTGTTGACCACCACTACCATCTGTAGCTATCAATCTAGTAATAGGACCAGGAAAGGTACCAGAGATATCACCAAACCGTGCTGTTAAATCACCAACAATAGTAACAAAATTTACATCAGCTGCATTTGTTCCATCGTTAACGATAATGTTGTGTTTTTGGGTATTGAAAAGACGAAGTACGTGAGGAGTTGCGGTGCGATCGAACCAACACTGTCCACTTATAGGATAAGCGGGTTCTACTGAACCAGCAAAGTTTTCCAATACATGGAGCATGTTTTCTTGGAGCCGTTCACCATAATCGGGTGATCCTTTACCCATGAATAGCAAACTGGAAGCAGCAGATGCTGCTTTATCATCTAAAGTATTAGATGTTGGGTTGTCCGGCCCGTTTGTGGTATATGGATTTAACTGGAAATTCCGAATTTCATCTGTAAAATCTACTGTATAATTATTTGCCATTTGCTTTCCTCTGAATAATACGAACGCGGCTGTATTATTCTATTTATGGAGGTTGGCATTGTCAAAATAGGATTTGACACAATAATGGAAACTTGGTGGAATAATCGATGGTTATAGTGTTTTCACAACCATCGATTATAATAGATGTGGTTTATACCCACACAACAGCTTGAATGTCTGTTTTGGTTGTGGCTTGATCTATTTGATCATCATATGTCCATTTTTGGTTTAGAACTGTTTGATAATGTACTCCAACTTCATCAACCATTGTTTTTACATTGGTGGTTTCTTCAATGTGAACAACATTATCAAAATCCCGAATAGATAAATTTGTTTGTGACAATGATTCTGCCAATCTAACACCACCATCCAATCTTATAACGTCTTCGTATCGTGCATCCATTTTAATAGTAGATGTTGTTACGTAACCAGTACTTAATGCATCCATATGTGATAGGTTGATTATACTTTTCTGATCCATTCGAACCAAATCTAAATCTTCAACCCAAGCAGAACCAGTCCAGCTATCGAAATCACCAGGAACCAATGATGTTAATCCTGATGGTAATGGTCCAAGGTCAACATGATCCAATTCTTGTTGTTTACGTGTGTTTACGTCATATACAGGACCGCGATGATCTTCTACATCATTCCAAGTAGTACCATCAAACACAGCGACATTACCTGTTGCTGGTGTTATCACCACAACCGTTGTAGCATGAGCAGGAATCATTGGTATATTGTCCAACGGATCCATATCAGCTTCTTCTGTAGACACATATTCACTTGTATCTGGGTGGTAATTATAAATATCCATTTATTTTTCCTTCAATTAGTATTTAATACAATATAACATTGCAATGTTTCGTGGTCTTGTTTCTGATCCACCAGTAGCGCCGGTAGTTGCTGTATTATCACGAGCACCAAAACCAGCATCCACACCAGGAGCAGGTGCAAACAAATTGTGTTGTGAGTGAGTGTGAGATTTAAACAAATCTGATTGGAATGTACCAATACCACGACCAGCATCCACACCTCTAGCATTATCCCAACCACGTATGAATTCACCACGCAGATCTGGTAAGTTAAACGTTGTTGATCCATTACCGTTACCATATAATGTTCCAATAGCTGCAAACAAGTTGGCATAGGTTGTTCTATTTGCGGTTGCACCATTACACTTTAAATACCCTGTTGGTACTGAACTATTAGCAAATGGTAACACAAAACCAACTAAATCACTAGCATTACCATCAACATATTGTTTAGTAACAGCGTGTAACGGGTTTGTTGGATTAGCATTCAATGTTAAGAATCCAGTCATTGTATCACCGGTAAGCTCAACGAACGCACTTAAAGTCTCTGATTCAACCCATTGTTTGGTAGCTGCATGTAATGGAGCAGTTGGATTGGCATTCAATGTCAAGAATCCAGTCATTGTGTCGCCACTCAAGTCAACTTTATCATCAAGTTGAGCTTGAATTGGACTTGTTACACCAATGTTATAATTGGATTCAGCTCCAGTCAGTGCTGGTAAATTTAACGCATCTAAATATGCATTTTGTTCAGGAGACAAATGTAAGTCAAAATCCGCAGCATGAATATTTAAAGAACCACCAATACTATCGGTATATTGTTTATTGACCGCATCATACGGATCAACTGGATCTTCTACGTTAATGATGTTGTATCTTGCAGTAGCACCACTATCACTACCACCCATATCTAACACACCACTCATCCAATCACCACATTGGCGAACAAAATTTTCCCCAACTATAACAAAGCCATCAATTCCAGCTTCTGAATGTGTTGGATCATATATTTTTAATAACGGATCAAGAATACAACCGTTGGGATCACTAGTTGTGTTCGATGTATCATACCACACATCACCAATGTTTGGGTTGAGAGGTGGTAAACCAACAGTAGTACCAGAGCTTAATAACCACTTAGGATCTGGTATAGGCAAGCCACCCGCATCTGTATCATATACAAACACTGCTTTCTTTGTTGAGTTATACCATTGTTGGCCATTTAGTGGTGTTACTATTCCTAACCCTGGTCCCAGATCATTATCATCTTTCGGTAATACTGGATCTGTGGCAGGATTATAATCATTAGCACCACCATCAGGATTATAATCACCCAATTCTTTTGCAGGGCAACTAAAAGTTTCAGCTAGACGATATACGTTCTCGTCCATACCTTCACCCCATTGTAATGCTCCCATGCCATATAAACGCAAATCACTATCACGTTGAGCACTACCTGGACCATTTAGAGCACCGGGTTTCAACGTAATGCTAGTTGAGCCATCTGTACTGTCTATATTATAAACCGCTACCATATTTAATTCCTTTATTGTTTCATGTATCTATTTATAATGATTGTCATACCTGAAAATAAATAGTTATTCCATTTGTTAATATTTAATGCAATATTGCATTGCAATGTTTCGTGGCCGGGTTTCAATGCCACCTGATAATCCTGTTGCACTACCATCATTAGCCACATTCAGACCACCACTAGCTGCAAAATGTATACTAACCGAATCAAGTGCTGCTGATGGATGGCTGTGAGATTCAAATGCATCATCCTGGAATGATCCAATTACTCGACCAGCATCAATACCTCTAGCATCATCCCACCCACGCACAAATTCACCACGTAGATCTGGAATACCGAAAGTGGTTGATCCATCACCAATGCCATATGATATACCAAGAACAGCAAATAAATCTGCATATGTGGTTCTCGATATTGTTGATCCATCACATTGAAGGTATCCTGTTGGAACAGTATCTGTTGGGAATGGTATTATGCTGCTGACACTAACGTTAGTTGGGGATGCTGCAATTTCAGTATCAACATATTGTTTGGTAGCTGCATGTAAATTTAATGTTGGATCTGCATTCAATGTTAAGAATCCAGTCATTGTATCGCCAATGAGTTCAACAAAATTGTTTGTGGTGTGTGATTCAACCCATTGTTTTGTAGCGGCATGCAATGGATCAATTGGATCTGCATTCAATGTTAAGAATCCAGTCATTGTATCACCAATGATTTCAACGAAATCACCAATCACAACGCCGGATATAACAGCTTCAACCCATTGTTTGGTTGCTGCGTGTAATGGATCAATCGGATCTGCATTCAACGTTAAGAATCCAGTCATTGGTGTGTTTGCTCCATCCAATTGAACAAAGCTGCCTACCGATCCACCGGAAATTGGTACCCATCCTGGTATAGAGTCATCAAACACGTTTAATGTAGTATTGTCTGCATCATACCACAATTCTCCTGTAACTCGTTCTGCGGACTGTGAAGTACTAGCAGCACCAACGGGTCTCCAAGTTGGGACTTGTGTTGGGGTAGGTCGGGCCGTTGATGGAGTTGCAATTGAATATACGTATACTTTACCATCAGTTTTATTGTACCACAATTGCCCTTCTGTTGGATTGTTTATTCCTAATCCAGCACCAAACAACTCTGTTTCATTTTTGGGAATTTGAGCGGATATTGCAGTTGGGGAAAATATTGGATTGTTGTCATCAGCTTGCAGATTGTGATAAGTAGCGAAATTTTCAAGGGATTTGTAAAAATTCTCATTAAACCGTTCACCCCAATTAGAAGTTGCGTTACCATATAGAGTTAAGTCAGTGTGTTGTTGAACACCACCGAAGCCATCGAATGTTTTAGGTTGAATAGCAAACGTAGTTTTACCATCAGTACTATCTATTAAATAAATTGTTGTATTTGCCATAGGATTCGTATTCCTCAAAATGTTACGATATCCAGTATTTATACGTTAGAGATTTAGTTCTGCTACGATTTTCTTTATCTGTTCGACTTCATTTTTATGTTTTAAAAATTTTGCATGCCAAAATTCAAATTTAATTAGGGTTTTTAGAATGATTCGTTCTTCGTCAGAAGTAGAG
>Ga0164310_10001816_pt1 | contig 12202 bp, 15 predicted proteins | sample GuaBasSedimGuay1_FD_121795 | JGI IMG/M metagenome (GOLD analysis project Ga0164310, IMG submission 121795) | Subseafloor sediment microbial communities from Guaymas Basin, Gulf of California, Mexico - Guay1, Core 4569-9, 0-3 cm | ecosystem: Environmental > Aquatic > Marine > Hydrothermal vents... | reverse complement strand
TAATAAGGTTTCCTAATTAGGCTTATATAATTTTCTTTTGCAAATCTAAAATATCAAAAACAGAAATGGGGCAAAGAGGAAAACTCACTCAAGCTTCTTGTAGCACAACCACCAGTCGTAGCACTCAATTTCACCCTTCTTCTTCGCTTCTTCGCGCTCCTTGATCTGCTCTTTCGTTGATGCCGGCGGAATGATGACCTTATCTCCAATGAGCTCATTGTTTGGCCATTTGTGAGGCATGGCAACCTTGTTTGCATCGCTTATCTGGAGTGCTTTGAGGGCTCTGAGAACCTCATCCCAGTCTCTTCCAACCTCTGCCGGGTAGTATATTATTGCCCTAATGGTTCCTTTGGGATCCACTATAAAAACCGCTCTAGCCGTGGTGGTGGAGCCACTTGGGATCATGCCGAGCCTCTCTGCCAGATCACCCCTATCATCAGCTATAATTGGGAATTCAATTTCCACACTCAGATTGTCCCTTATCCATTCGATCCACTTTAAATGGCTGAATACCTGGTCGACGCTTAGACCTATGAGCTCCGCATTGAGCTCCTTGAACTTCTCGTATCTTATCTGGGCGCCATAAAACTCCGTTGTACATACGGGTGTAAAGTCCGCTGGATGGCTGAAGAGGACGAACCATTTTCCCTGTTCCTTAAAATAGTCGGGCAGTTTTATCACTCCTTTGGTGGTCTTCACTTCAACCTCAGGAAACTTTTCTCCAATCACTACCATTTTTCATCACCTTTTTGTTTTTTCATCATAGCATATATAGTTCGAATATATAAACCTTTTGGTGAGAATATCGTAAGTCAAGATTTGGTTTTTCATAAAATGATACCCAATCCAGGGGACCAAAGGAAGCTATCAAGCTCTCTGTAGAAGCAGTATGGAAAATGAAAATAATGTATAGATAGAATGTTCAATCACATGGAGATTTTGATCTCCCTGGCAGCACCGCGTTTTAAAAGGATAGCCGCAATATCATTGGGGAGAACAACAAGATCGCCCTTCTTGAAGGGCCCATAGGAGTTGAGATTTCCATCCATCACTTTTGGGATATCCATCTCGAGAAGGTAAGCCCGTCTGATGGGGGATTTACTGTCTTCAATCTCAACCTCAACTTTTCGCTCAATAGGGCGCTCCTCCAGAGGCACGTTCAGGGGTTCCCTGCCTATGAAGGACACCAGAATGCTGAAGATTTTACGTTCATCTTCGGGAAGTGAATAGGGGACGCCTTTAACCGCCAGATCAACAATTTTATGGAGTCTGACCCTGACTATCTCAGTTATGAGCTCTTTTGCAATTTTAAGCTCTGCCAGAGAGAGCCTTTCTTCCACGCCTTCCCCTCTCTCCCTGGAAGATTCGGCTTTAAACTCAAGCGCCTTGATTAAACTGTCAAATTCCTTATAAAATTCTTCATCTAAAGGCTCTAGCTCTGCGCTTGCGAGTTCCCTCTCCAGAAGCTCTCTAAGCTTTATTATGTCCACTTAGATCACCCAAAAAATAAAGGAGAATCACTCCTCCACCCTCGGAGCCAGGAGGAACGTCAAGCGACCTTCATCCCTTACGGGATAATCCATCTGGAGCGGCATTTCATTCCCTATCCTCAAAATAACCTCATCACTCTTTCCAATTCCCTTGACCATATCCGCCAGATAACCTATCCCATAGGCACTCTTGGTTTCCTCCTCAACCTCTAGATCGAGCAACCCCTCATCCTCAAGCGTTAATGTGGTCTCAACCTCCTGGATCTCACCCTGGGCTTTAAATGTGAGCTCGTTCTCCTTCACTATTATCTTTATGCTGTCGCTCACGAGGGAGGCATCCTTAACAGCTTCTTTAATAACCTCACCAAGGATGACCGCTTTTGCAGTGAATGGAAGCTCGGGAAGCTCAAGCTCAAGCTCTTCAACATCTATGAGAGGTAGTCTGAATTTTCTGGTGGCTGTTCCCTGAAGTATTATCTCCAAATAATTCTCCTCTCCCTTCCTCAGGACGAGGGTATCCTTGCCCTTGGCCCTCCGCAAAATCTTCTTGAAATGATCCATGTTAACACCGACGGTTTCCTCTCCATCAACGTCATATTTTGAGAATATCTCACTCGGTAGGTCCAAATCTACAAGGACGACCCTGCTTGGATCCATTGCCCTCATGGATATGCCCTTTTCCGTAACCTTGAAGGCAGCTTCATCTATCAAATTGCTCGCTGTAGCTATCAGATCGGCAAAATCCTTTGCACCATCAAAAACTATCTCGAACATTTCTACACCTCCATCTTATTTAGAACGTCAATCATTAATTTAACTCTTTCTTTACCTCGGAATAAATAAGCTTTTCCATTATTCGTTTCAGGTATCCTCCCGTATGCCCCTCCAAGATCTTCTAAAGCCTTCCCGGCGAACTTTTTCAGAACTTCAATCTCTATACTCTCCATGAAAAGCACCTTAAAAGATTATAGAGGAGCTTTACTCGTAGCTCCTCCATGTGTATCCGCATTTGGTGCACTTGTAGAAGATGGTTGAGGGCTCATCCCCGGCCCTTGTTTGGAGCTCCCACCAGTATGCTTCCTCATTGCCGCATTTGGGACATTTCACTTTGGCAATCGGAAGCGTTCTGATGTCCTTCTCCACAACCACGACACCCTCATCGGGCTTGTGCTCCACCTTCTTTGTGACCCGATAAGCTTTGGCATCCTCTGAGTTTATGGGCTCCTCATAACCGCACTTTCTGCACACAAAAACCCCTCTTTTTCTGTCTGGAATCATCATATTCCCGCATTTGGGGCAGAATTTTACCATCTCTCCCACCTCCAAATTTCAAAATAATTTCAGCCTAAGAATGAGATGCACTGAAGAACAATAAAAGCTTAGCGGTTCATACTGTCATACTGTTGGGACAAGCAGCTTTCCTGCTTCAGGAAGTGATACCTCAGTTATCCTAACAGTATGCAGACCAGCCAAGTAAAAAAAGTACAAAAAGAAAAGCTCATTCTGGAAGTCCATGGTCGAAGGAATAGTAAACTCTTGTGTAGTTTCTCCTGAAGTAGAAGACGTCTCTCTCGACCTTCTTCGGATCTTCCTTGTCTATGAGAACGCGCTTCATGAAGTGTGCGATCTCTCTCATCTCATCTTCCTTCATTCCGACCCTCGTCATTTCCTGGACACCGATCCTCAAACCGCTTGGTGTGTTGACCTTTTCAAGTGGGTCCCATGGAAGGAGGTTCTTGTTGAGGATTATGCCCGCTTCTTCGAGTAGAGGAGCGGCCCATCCACCGCCGGCCTCGTGGAGGTCGCTTACATCAACAATCACTTGGTGGCTCTCGGTGTAACCCTTGTCCTCGCCTATGACCTTGAACCCTTCTTCGGCCATTGCTTCGGCCAAGACTTTGGCGTTCTTGGTTATCTGCTCGGCATAGGCCTTACCGTATTCGAGCATCTCTGCAGCGGTCAGTGCTTTTCCTGCCATGTGGTGGAGGTGGTGGTTGCTCAATACACCGGGGAATATTGCCCATTGAAGTTTTGCAACATCCTCACCAAAGTTGTTGTAGAGTATGACACCTCCCTGAGGTCCAGGGAATGTCTTGTGGGTTGATGACGTTATTATGTCGGCACCTTCTCTAAGTGGATCCTGGAACTTTCCTCCCGCTATCAATCCCAAAACGTGGGCTGCGTCGTACATTACGTAAGCTCCAACCTCCTTGGCGACAGGGGCAAGCTCTTTAACTGGGTGCGGGAATGGATACAAAGAGCCTCCAAAGACCACAAGCTTCGGCTCAACCTCTCTTATGAGCTTTGCAGCTTTATCAACGTCTATGTTGAACTCTTCATTATCAAAGGGCCATGTGTGGACGTTCAATCCCCTCATACCCGCACTTCCAAAGCCCGCATGGCTTATATGACCTCCATGGGACGTGTGAAGGGATATTATGTGGTCACCTGGCTGTGTTAATCCAAAGAATGCCGCTTGATTGGCGTTTGTACCTGAAATGGGCCTCAAATCGGAGAAATCACTCTTAAAGAGCTCACAGAAGAGCCCTATGCCGATGAGCTCAACTTCATCAACATACTTGCATCCTTGATAATACCTCTGCTTTGGCCATCCCTCAGCGTATTTGTGCATAAAACCGCTTGCAACAGCCCTTGTTACACTTGGAGAAGTTATATTTTCGCTTGCAATCAGGTTTATAGTGGAGCCCCTCCACTTTTCGTGGTCTTCAAGGAAGCCCAAAATTTTCTTTCTATACTCACCATACCCCATGCTATCACCCCAACGTATTCATGCAATGAAATGTTTTACACTCATGTAATTTAAACCTTGCTTAAGCATCTTCATGACAATTCTTTTCAAACGTAAAGAAAAACTGGGGTGTTGTGGCAGATTTCTGGAAAAATGTCAAGAAAAAGGTTTAAGGTCAAAATGCATTCCTCTATGAAATGCCGATCATAAGATGATATTCTCAACAATCGCCAGAGCTCTGGGAAGGGCTTTTTTTACCTCTTCACTAAGCTCCATACCTAGTTCTATCTCCTTTGTAACTATCCCTACAAAGTGAAGCTCTACATTTTTCAAGCGCTCATCAAGCTCCATCAAAAGTTTTAGAGCATCCACAGCACCTATGAAGTGAGCGCTCCTTATCTCTGCTTTAAGTTTTTCAAAAATTTCATTTCCTTTCAGATGAACAACTTCTCCGGGAGCATACTCATCGCTCAGGATTGCATCGATGATTATCAAGCGCTCTTCCCCGTTGTAGTATCTCTGAAGTCTGAATATATCCGTGCCGACCTCGATTACATTGTATCCCCGTTGAGCTAGAAGACGCCCAACCTTAAGGCCAGCTCCATCGTCCTTCATAAGCTCATTTCCCAGAGCAAGGATTAAAGTTCTCATTGTTTCACCTCTATACCGGTGTCCTTCGCCGGGAGCAGGAAGTCCTCATCGAGGGTTGCAAGTGAAAATCCATGCTCAATGCACGTGGCGAGAATCAAGGCATCATTTGGGAGGAGAGCGTAAGTTTTGATAAGTTCTTCGGCCTTGGAGAGTATCCCCCGGGAGGAACCTACGAAACCAAAGCTCTTAAGAGCTTTGAACACCAAGTCCAGCTCTGGTGGAAGTCTTCTGACATCCCCCTTTATAGTTCTCGGTGCCACCTTGGAATAGTGGCTGAGAAGCAGGTAGACCACCTCACTAAAAACCGTCTCCGTAATGTAAAGTGCAAACTCCTGATTTTCAAAGGACTCAAGGAGTTCAACCGCCTTCTGATTGCCCTTGAAGTACTCCACCAGAAGAGAACTGTCAATCAATACCTCTTTCATAATACTCCCTCTTAAGTTCCTTCCAGGATTTGTCGGTCTTTAAGATACCTTTTAGCTTCTTCAGGGTTTCAAAAAGCTCTTCCCTGTGAGACAGGTACCACGCTTTGGCCTCGACGTCCTTCTGAATAATCTCTGCATATTTCTTGGGAACTTTCACATGGATGACAACATCAACCATTTCTTCAGACATCATACTCCCCATGTATTACTCCACAATCTACTATAAAAAAGTTGAGAAAGGCTATAGCCTTACAATGTGCACCGAACATGAGATGCACGGATCGTATGCCCTTACGGTCATCTCCGTTAGATATTTCAAGCGTTCTGGGTCATCTTGGTAGTGCTTCTCTGCCATCATCCTAACGTGGCGCTCCATTATGGCCAAGTTCATTGCTGTTGGTGTGATTATGTCTGCATATGCAACCCTTCCGTCTTTGACCTCAATTGTGTATGCCACGAGTCCTCTCGGGGCCTCTGTGATGCTGACACCACGACCATCTTTTATCTCAACCTCATCTCTCGGCTTGATTGGCCACTTTGCAAGAATTTCATCTATCTCATCTATAGCCCTCTCCACGAAATACACTAGCTCGAGCGCCTGTGCAAAATTGTTGGCAAAGCAGTTATCATACCTCAAGAGCTCTTTGTATTTGCCGTAGAGTTCCCTGGCTTTTCCATAGAGTAGATCCGCATTGTTGACAACCCTCGAAATTGCACCCACCATGAAGGGCTTCTCTCTATAGAAGGAATGCTTAGCGAAGCTGTGCTCCACGACACGCTCAACTATCCACTTTTTGTAATCCTCCACTGGGAATTCAAAGCCATCGCTGACCTTAATGTAATCTCCAAAGATGCCGTAAACGCCGTTCCTTGGCTTGACAGCCATGTGTACCATTTCTCTATCCTCAACTTCGGCATACTGCTCAAATTTTGAGAACAACTCGACCGTGTACTCTGCTACGGGTAGAGCTTCCTTAAGCTCTTTCTTGAGCTCCTCAAACTGCGCCTTTGTGGGAAGCTTTCCAAAGCCTCCTAAAACTGCATTTTCTTGGTGTATTGCCCTTGATCCGATAACATCCATTATCTTTGCTCCGATGTTCTTGAGCTTCATTGCATATTCTATTTCCTTCTTGTATTTGTCAACCATTGCAAGTGGGTTTGAGTAGCCAAGGTAATCTGGAAGGACGAGCAGGTAAAGATGAAGGGCATGACTTTCAATCATGTCTCCTATGTAAACCAGGTCCCTGATGGTTTGTATTTCCTCTCTTGGTGTGAATCCAACGGCTTTCTCTGCTGCCTCTATTGCGGTAAGTTTATGTGCGGCTGAACAGAAAGAGCAAATCCGTGGATATATCGCAAGTGCTTCATCAAGCTTCTTTCCGAGAGTTATGGCTTCGAAAAAGCGTGGCCCTTCAATTATATTGAGCTTGACCTCCTTGACTCCCTCGTCACTCGCAACTATCTCTATACCGCCCTTACCTTCCACACGGGCTATATGATCAACAGTAATTGGTATATACATCATTCTCCCTCCTCAAAGACTTTGTTAATCATTTCTTCAAGCTTTGGATTGTGAGCATTGAAAATTCTCATTCTCTGTAGAATCTCTTCCTTTTTGAGCCCCTTCTTCTTGAATTCTCTTGCCAGAGAATCAAACCATGCAACTTCTTTAACCGCCCCTCTGCATCCTATACATGCTATTCCATAGCTTGGGCATCTTGCGTCACATCCTGCAACAGTCAATGGTCCAAGACATGGTTCTCCCTTTTCGATGAGTACACATGGATTCCCCTTGAGTCTACACTCGACACACACTGGATAGTCGATGTCTTCGGGCCATGAGCCGACGAGGAACGTCCCGAGGGCATAGAGGAAATCTTTCTTCTCAGGCGGACATCCATAGAGCTTATAGTCAACTTTTATGTAGTTCTCAACAGGCTCTGCCATCCTCGGCTTGAATTTGACCTTTCCATCGCCATAAACGGTTTTCCAGAGCTCTTCAAGATCCTTATCATTGCTCCAGCTTTGAACTCCACCGTGGACGGCACATGAACCAACAGCCACGACAATCTTCGCTTTCTCCCTGATTTTCTTTACAAGCTCGACTTCCTCCTCCGTAGAGATGCTTCCCTCAATGAATGCTATGTCGACCTCGGCGTTCTCATCGCTGTTTCGATCAAGCATGAACCAGCATTCTATTCCAATGTTTTCAAGGGCTTGGACGAGCTCGTCTATCATTGCGAACTGCAGCTGGCAGCCGTAGCACGATGTGAGAGCATAAAACCCAATTTTTGCCTTTCTTCTCACTGTCATCACCTCACTCCAGCAACCCCGGTGTTGATACTATATCAAAGTACGTGAACACTGGTCCATCTTTGCACACGTATTTCCATGATGTGCTCGTTCCGACGTTGCAGTGGCCGCACTTCCCGATGCCGCACTTCATCTTTCTCTCAAGTGTGACATAGATGTTCTCGGGGCGGTATCCGTAGTTAATCAGGTATTCAAACACCGCTTTGTACATTCTCGGAGGACCGCATATGGTTACCATGGTGTTCTTTGGATTTGTGTTTGCCTCGACTATGAAGTTCTGGGGTCTTCCCTTCCTTCCGGGCCACTCCTTATCACGTGTAACGCTTTGGATTATCTTTATGTTCTCGGCTTCTGCGAGATCTTTCATTGCCTCAAGTTCCTTGTAGAAGAGCAAGTCCTTTCCATAACGGGCAGTGTTGATGAATGTGATGTTTCCAAACTTCCATCTGTTATCGACCGCATAGAGGAAGACACTCCTCAGGGGTGCCGTTCCAAGACCGGCTGCTATTAGGAGTAAGTCTTTCCCTTCCCATTCATGAACTGGAAATCCGTTTCCATAGGGACCTCTAACGAGGACGGTATCACCGGGTTTTAACTTGTGAACCACGGTGGTTACTCTTCCAGCCTTTCTTATACAAAGCTCAAAGAATCCTTTCCTCATTGGAGAGGAACAAATACTAATGGGCACTTCTCCAACTCCCGGTATCGTTAGTTGCACAAACTGACCTGGCTTGAATTCCCAATTCTCAGCTATTTCTGGATTTTCAAACCTAAAGAGGAATAGCTTTTCGGTTTCCGTTAGATCATAGACCTTCAAAACCTTAACTTTTTCAAGGCTGTATGGGTTATCGTTCATAGACCCTCACCCCCAAGATTGCTTGAATATGCAAAACCTCTCTTTGGAATCTCCTCACTGATTTCTGATGGACAGCTCTTTTCGTCTATTCCCAATATTGTTCTAAGGTTTTCCACAAAGCTTATTTCAGCTGGACAGAAATATGTGCACCTTCCACAGCCCACACAATAGCTTATGCCAAGCTTCTCATTATAGGAGTTCTTACAAAGATAGCGGTTCATGAAGCGATCCTTTTTTGTTGGTCTAAAGTTGTGACCGCCCGCAACCAGACCATGGCTCCTCAGCTGACAGGAATCCCATCTCCTCTCCCTGTATCCGGTATCACCATCCAAGTTTGGAAAGTCTATAACTTCATAGCAACGACATGTGGGGCAAACTAGGTTGCAGTTTCCACAGGCTAAGCAGAGCTCGCTCTGCTCATCCCACATGGGGTGCTCCATTTCAAGCTCTAGAAGATAACGCAGGTTTCCCCAGTCCTCGTGATATTTAAATGCATTTGCTCTTTTGTTTTCAAATTCCCTAAAAGCGCATATGTCCTGTGTTGTGACTTCCTCAAAGAGCTTTATGCTCTTGTCCACTATCCTGTGTCCCGTTGGAGTTCCCACCCTAATGAGCCAGCCATCCGGAAGCTCATGGAGGAACAGGTCAAAGCCATCATCCGCAAAGTCCGTTTCCCTCAAATTACAGAAACAATACTCATCAGGCATGCAGCTTATACCTATTATTATGCCCTTCTCTCTTCTTACCTTGTAGTACTTATCCGGGAACTCGTCCAGATAAATCGTATCCATTATCTTGAGCCCGTGGATATCACATGCGTGAAGACCGAAAAGCACAAAAGGTTCAACATTTTCAATGGTTTCCCTGTACTCCGCTTTTGAGATGCTGAACTCGAACATCTTCTCCCTTGGGAGGAAGAAGAATTTCTTCGGCGGCATTATGGTTCTGTTATAATGGAACTCGACATTCCTGACGTCCTCAACCTCTCTAAAATCATAAAACTTTTCAGATATCTTCACGGGAGCATACAACCTCCCCCAATCCTTCAACCTTTCCAAAAATTCATAAGTATTCTCCTTTGGAAGTTTGACATATCTCACATCTATCACCCCGTTAAACGTATATTTGTGTTCACATGTCTAATTTCATGCATCCCTAATGGTGGCTTGGGGGGAGGTTAAAAAAGCGTTTCTAAACCCATAGTTTGTCAACCAAAGGTTAGGAATACCCCAATTATGAAAATTTGGTGCTACAAATTTAAAATCAGATAACGCTAAATTTATCACTGAAAGTTAATACATAAATGTATCATTAATGCATATAAACTTACTTCAAAGATTCAAATTCAACGTTAATGTTCTCTATTTTGCTAAACAAGCAATTGTGCACCTTAGGTTGAACAAAGGGCGTTTAAAAAAGACTTTTAAACGGAGAGTTTAAGAGAAGAATGAATACAATAATACATTTTCAATTGAGGTGGTCATCATGGAAGATAATTATACATATGTGCTATATAATGTGCATGAAGGTGTGGATGCTTGTTCCAATATAGGATACACTAAAACCAAAGCCACACCCTCAAAGCTCCTCTTTGCAGGCTTCATGGCCGGTGCCTACATTGCTTTCGGATTCATGCTGGCGATAGTGGCCAGTGCAAGCTTCCACTCAAAGTTTGGGACATTTCCAAATACATCGCTATTCAAGCTCCTCTTAGGTGCAGTTTTCCCTGTGGGACTCATAGCCGTTCTAGTCGGTGGAGCCGACCTCTGGACGGGCAATGCCCAAATTGTGTCTATATCCAAGCTAACAAAGAAGGTTGAGATTAAGGACGTCCTTTACAATTGGGTCGGTAGCTATACAGGCAACTTTATAGGTAGCGTATTTTTGGCGTTCTTAGCAATCTACGGCACAGGCTTATTCGCAAATGGACTCTTCAAGGATGTTCTTGTGGGCATAGGAACATACAAAGTTAACATAACTCCTTGGAAGGCGTTTTGGCTTGCCGTGGGCTGTAACTGGCTCGTTAACGTTGCCATATGGCTCTATGTTAGAGCGAAGGACACTGCCGGAAAAGTCCTCGTCACATGGTTCCCAATATTTGCATTCGTTGCTATTGGATTTGAGCACAGCATAGCAAATATGTGGGCTATTACGAGTGCTATATTTGCAAGCAACTACGCCATTACATGGCTCGACTTTTTCAAGAACATAATACCCGTCACCATTGGAAACGCCGTTGGGGGCTTTCTCTTTGTTGGATTTTACCACTGGTACTTAGCTGATGGTGAGAATGCATTCAAAGAGATCACTGACTTCATGATACTCCTAGCAATTTTCGCCGTGCTCATGGTCTTTATACCCGCAGGAATAGCTTACGTGCTAAATGGCTTTGGAAAAGTAGCTCTCTGGGCAGTACCCCTGGCTATAAGCATTTACGGAATTGGCGTGACATACACAGTGAGGAGGAGAGTGGTTTAACATAAACTTGTTTAAATTTTTCCAAAACTTTTTAAATTTTAACATAAAAATGCAAATAGGTGGTGAAGATGGAAAAGCTCATACTTGGACTTTGCCCCTACTGTGGGATGGGGTGTAGGTTTTACATAAAGACCCTCAACGGAGAGCCCGTAGAGATAGAGATTTACGAGGGTGGCGTTAATGAGGGGAAGCTGTGCCCTAAAGGCCTAACCGCTTTAGACTTCCTCAGACATAACGATAGGCTTACAAAGCCGCTAAAGCGCACCGAAAACGGCTTCGAGGAAATAAGCTGGGAACAGGCCATAAAAGAGATTGCTGAGAAGATTTTAGAAATCAGAGATAAATACGGCCCAGATGCTTTAGGCTTCTTCTCCAGTGCGAGATGTTCAAATGAAGAGAACTACCTCCTCCAAAAGATAGCACGCCTTCTCGGCACAAACAATGTAGATCACTGTGCGAGGCTTTGTCACGCTTCAACCGTAGCAGGCTTAGCTCAAACTGTTGGGGCAGCGGCTCAAAGCGGTTCCTATGATGACATACCAAAGGCAAAAGTTCTCCTCATCTGGGGCTACAATCCCGCGGAAACTCACCCGGTTTTGATGCGCTACATTTTGAGAGCAAAAGACAACGGCGCTAAAATAATTGTGGTTGATCCGAGGAAGACGAAAACAGCATGGTTCGCTGATATACATCTCCCCTTAAGGCTTGGAACCGATATAGCTTTAGCGAACGCCATGATGCACGTCATAATAAAGGAGCGCCTCTACGACAAGAAGTTCGTGTTCTCGAGAACTAAAGGCTTTGAGAAGCTCATTAAGGTTGTTGAGGAATATACACCGGAGTATGCCGAGAAAATCACTGGAATTCCCGCACACTTAATTAGAGAAGCCGCCGTGACGTTTGCAACCGCAGGAAGAGGAATAATAATGTGGGCCATGGGGATTACACAGCACATAACGGGAACTGGCAATGTTAAAGCTTTAGCCGACTTGGGACTAATATGTGGCTATGTGGGCAAAGAAGGAACCGGCTTATTCCCAATGCGCGGTCAAAACAACGTGCAGGGAGCTTGTGATATGGGTGCCTTGCCAAATGTCCTGCCCGGCTACCAAAAGGTCACCGATGGAAAGCGCGTGGCAGAGATTTGGGGCGTCGAAGAACTCCCAAGCGAGCCAGGTTTAACAATTCCTGAAATAATAAACAAAGCTCATGAAGGTGAGATTAAGGCTCTCTATATAAT
>Ga0164310_10001812_pt1 | contig 12228 bp, 14 predicted proteins | sample GuaBasSedimGuay1_FD_121795 | JGI IMG/M metagenome (GOLD analysis project Ga0164310, IMG submission 121795) | Subseafloor sediment microbial communities from Guaymas Basin, Gulf of California, Mexico - Guay1, Core 4569-9, 0-3 cm | ecosystem: Environmental > Aquatic > Marine > Hydrothermal vents... | reverse complement strand
ATGCCATAGTTCTTCATGTCGGTGTATGCCCCCAGCCCAATCCGCCCGGTGATGACCAGTTCCAGTCCTTGATTATCTCCATGATCTCCTCCGTGGCGTTTTGAGGCTAGTGCACCGGAACCCTGCCGTCCTTTTTCGTCTGTTTGAGGGTGCTCCTCTTTCATGGCAAACTCTTCGTGTCCAGGCTTCTTTCTCATCTCTCTGCTCACTATCTCCTTGCCTTCAACGGTAATCACCAAAAAGTTTGGCGACCTACCGAAGTGCTCGCTTACATTCTCTCTATCTTCTGTTGGTATTGCTACCTTCATGCTTTCACCTCCGTTCTTAACGATTCCTCTTTCAGCCTCTTCTCCTCAACCTCCTTCAGTAATTTAATGTAGTAGAGCACAACAAGCGAGAACGGTAGCAGGAACAATGAGGGAATGTAGGGGGCGGAGTAGGTTGCTAAGAAACCCTCAAAGGTATTGAGCCATCCGCCCTCTTCTCCGCCTGGGATGGATTCAAGTATCATACTAAATATCTGCATCCCTGCAATGATCCATATCATCATGCTGGCCATCACGATCTTCGCCTGCTGATGGATGTCTGAAAAATTCTCAATGCTTGAGAGATAGAATGCTCCTGCAAAGAACAGTATCAGTCCTCGCCAGAGAAGGAACTCGCCGGACATCTCCATTATTCCCCATTCAAGATTCCTTCCTGTTACACCCAATAATATCTCTGCCGCGCCGATACCCAGTACCACAAGTCCGAATATCGAAAAGTACATGCGCCCTATCATAAATTTCGCATTTGTGTCCATTTTATGCTACCCCCAGGATGATCCATATAAGGTGTACCAATCCTCCCCAGAGGAAAACCACCACAATCAATGTCGCAAGGCTGCCAAATAGATACTGTGCTACGCCTTTCCAGCCTCCTTCTCTACCTTCTTTTATCAACATTGCAAAGGTTGCCACACATGGGAAATACAAGCTGACAAGGATTACCGAGGTCACCAGTTGATATGTGCTCATTTCAATGGCTGAAAGTTGTGCTACTGCTAGGTCTTTCCTCAAGAATGCTGCTATCAACGGCCCTACTGTTTCTTTGGGTACCCCAAACCACCCACACAGGATAGGCTCGAATACATCTGCCAGCCAATCCAGGAAGCCTGTCAGGTACATTATATTGACGATTACCACACCTAGGAGAACGAACGGGATGGCAACTGTAAAGAAGCTCCTTACTCTCACCCACAATTTCCGCATTACATTTCTCGCGGTTGGCATTTGGTATGGCGGTACGTCCAGCAGGATCTCCGGTGATTTGCCTGGTATTAATTTGTTAAGGATGAAACCTAAGACGAAAAATCCCGCCAGTAGGTATATCATCACAAAGCCTACATATCCCGGTATTACTTCTAACATGATACCAAGCTGTGCGCCACAGGGTATGAATATCGCTAGCAGTGTAGCCATCATAAACCGCTGTTTTCGGGTTTCCAGAGTCCTAGTGGCTGCAACGGCAGGAACATTGCATCCTAGGGAGAGTATCATCGGAACTACTGCAAACCCGTGCAGGCCGATCTTGTGCAATACCGTATCAACAAGTACTGCAAGTCTGGGCAGGTAGCCACTATCTTCTAAGATTATAAGGAATAGATAGAAAGCAACTATTGCAGGCAGCACAACGCCTATAGCCACAAACAGACCACTTGTCAGCATTCCAAAGGCTTCAAAGCAATTATCCGCCATAGGGTCGCCTACAAGAATGTAATACACCCATCCACCTTTACCCGGAAAAACCTCTTGTAGCCAAGGTAACCAATGGTTATCGAACAATTTAACAAGGAATCCATCTGTAAAAAAGCCTGCAAACGCACAAAAGAACGACCAGAACCCATAAAGCACTGCGATAGCGAATGGTATGCCTGTTAGAGGCTTGACTGTGAGTTCTGCTATTGCATCCTTCAAGGTGTGCCTGTACACCCCATATTTCACAGTCTGGTTTGCAATCTTATCTATTAAATCCCATCTTTCGTCCACGGTGAGCCTCATTGTTCTACACCTCCCGCCTTCTCTACAATTTTTTCGATATTGACCGTGGAAGCCTCTTTGATCCTAGATACCAGTTCTTTCATTCCTTTTCCGCTTACCGCAATCGTGGGTACAACAGGCACTCCCAGTATATCTTCCAGTTTCTCCACATCGATCCATATATTTTTGTCCTCTGCGACATCCCACATATTCAATGCGATTACGACAGGATAGCCTTCTTCTATGATTTCAAGTGCAAGATAAAGCCCTCGTTCCAACTTGACGGAATCTATCACACAAATGATGACTGAATCTCTGTTCTCTTTGAGCATTTTTACTGCTACCTCTTCAGCCTTATCTTTTGGCTCCAAAGAAAATGTTCCGGGGACATCTATGATCTCAACATCCTTACCCCCCAATCTCATGTATCCTTTTGTATAATCAACGGTTGTGCCTGGATAGTTTGATTCCGTAACTTTTGCCCCCGTAAGGCGATTGAAAACTGCGCTTTTGCCGACATTAGGATGGCCCATGAGCAATATCTTCACTCTTCCACCTCCACGATGATCTTATCAGCAATACCCAATCCCAACGAGATAGTATATTGATCCACCGTTACAACTACTGGCCCTTTTATAGGCTGCTTCGTAGCCATCTTGAGCTTTTTGCCAACTCTGATACCCATCCCTGCTACTTTATTTCGCAAGTATCCTTCTATACTTTTTACCACGCCTTCCTCTCCATAATCCATTTCGGACAATTTTTTTCTCATTTTATCACACCTTCATCACTCTGATTCTTCTTGCCATACCTCTACCAATACTGACCACATTTCTATCAACTTCGATAGTTATTGGGCCGTGGGAAGAGATCAGCCTGATAAAGGCACCTTCAACTATCCCTCTTAGGGCTAGCTTCTGTCTAAGGCCGTGTCCACCTTCTATTGCCACGATCTTGGCCCGATCATTTGGCTTCAGTTGGGTTAACATCATTGTATACCCCTTCTGGCTTTTTATACATTCGGGGCGCCGTATCGGCTACGGCTGGCCGTAATACTATGCGAGTACATAAAGGTTTCGGCCCGCAGAACTATATACGGCAGTCCGAATACTTAATAATAAAAAACTTATCAAGACATTTGTACTATTGAATGACAAACGCATACTTAAGAAAAGAATACATAAGATGGACCACCAAACGACGGCTTTCCAGAAGCCTCTCTTCCTCCATGACTCTTCGGTCGCTGTCGCTCCCTCGCCCTCCGGGACGTATAACAGGGCATATCCGACTTCGCTATCGTCCGTCCAAATTCCGTCTTTGGTGGAACTTCGGACACGCCCCAGCCGAAAGAAGAAGGCACCCTGAGGAGCATCTGAGAGATCCTTCGCTCTGCCAAGACGGCCTAGGAGGCAGTTACTCTTTCGGCCTCTTAGCATCAGGCTTTTCCTCTTTTTCTGGCTCCTCCCCGCCCTCCTCACCTTCCGTCCCCTCTTTCACCCCGGCATCCTCTTCCCCCTCCCCGGCCGCTTTCTCCTCCACATCCTTCCCTGTCTCTTCAGGGGCCTCTTCGGCCACCCTCTTGCCGGGATACTTCTCAACGAACCTTATCTCCTCAAAGTCTAGAAACTTGCGTATGTCGGAGATCAGCCCCAGTTTGGCGCTCACCCATCCATAGTCCAGTTTCGCTATCTCAGGAAGGATGATCTCAAGGGTGCTGTTCTTTATCTCTATCCCGAAATCCTCTTCCCTGCCGTAGTTAAGCCTTATCAGGGCGCGAACCCTCTCCACAGGGTCCTCAACCACCTCAAGAACCTTGAAGCGGTATATGAAAGTCTTCCCTGCGTAGGGGTGGTTGAAGTCTATTCTAGCCCTCCCCGCGGCTAGGGTGGTTATCACCCCTTTCCTCCCGCCCAAGGTAACCTCCATCCCAGGGGCGGGCATCTCATCGCCCTTTCTGAACTCGGGAAGCCTCATGAGCTCCCTCAAAGAATGCATCTCAATGAGTTTGGGGTTTCTCGCTCCGAAGGCCTTCTCTGGAGGAATTTCCACCTCCTTCTCCTCGCCTACCTCTGCCTCAAGCAGTGCCTCGTCCAGCCCCTGAAGGAGCTTTCCCTCCCCCACAACAGTGACTATGGGGCCGTACTTGCCCCCCTCCACGTACTTCCCCTCCTCCTTGGCGACATTCTCGTCTGTGGTGTCAAATAGCTCCCGGGGCTCTTTTACCCAAGCAGTGAACTCAAGGCGGATGAATTCGCCCTTTTTCATACGCTAGCCTCCAGGGTGGCGAAACTGAACTTTAAATTTAAAACTTTCCCAATATATATTGAATTATAAAGAGGGTTTGAACTGGTCCCTTATGTCAATTATTCTGTTAGCCTTGATAGCGCCCCCCATCTCGGCGAAGAGCTTGGAGCTCTTTTTCCAGATCTCAACTCTAGGTACAATCTCCAGACGGCTTTCCACTTCGTCTTTGATCATCTCCTCTACCTTTATGGGGTCAGTCCCCCTCTTCAGAGCCACCCTCACAACCAGTTCATCCAGCTCATAGGGGTCATTATTCCTCTTCGTTATTACCACCTGCCACTCCTCCACACCCGATATAGAGGGCATAACGTCGTAGAAGACGTTCAGGTTGATGAGGGTGCCCTTCACGTTGGTGAGATTCAGAACTCCGCTGTAATCCTTTATCCTCCCAATGGGTCCTATGAGGCGGGGTGCCGAGGAACCGCAGGAGGGACATGTCTCAAAGGATATGCCTCCCTCAAAGATATCCCCGATTAAAAACCTCAGGACTGCAGTTCCCCTACCGTCTATGTTTGTTACGGCAAGCGCTCCCCTCTCCCCCTCACCCACCTGCTCACCTGTCTCCGGGTCTACAAGCTCTACTATATGAAGGTCGGGGAAGGTGTGGTACTCCATTGAGTGGGGTGTGCACGTGGGGTAGGCCGTTCTCATCTCTGTGGTCCCGTAGACGTCCATCATCCTAACATCGGTGGCACCGCCCATCTGAAGCATCTCAGCTATTCTGTACTGGGAGCCAAGAGGGAACTTCTCGCCGGCGGTGAGTATCAGTTTCACGTGGGAGAAATCCACATCCATCTCAGCGCCTGTCCTCACAAAATGATAGACGTAGGAGGGGATGCCGATCAGGACCTCTGGCTTCAGCCTCCCCATGGTCTCAAGCGCCTTCTTTGTCGGGGTCACCCCACCTCCCCCGGTGTGGTAGATAAACCACTTACCAGTAAGGTGGGCAAGCATGGTGAAATAGAATGCTAGGTGAGGGGCAAAGGGAAAGAGGTTCAGGGCCCTCCAACTGTCCCTTACCCCCACCATCTCCGCGAGGGCCCTGTAAGACGCTGAGAAGAGCTCTATGTCGTATCGGGTGTAGAAGAAGGGAACATTGTTTCCAGTCGTCCCGGAGGTGGCTATCAAAAGGACAGGGTTATACTCCTCGTGGATTGCTCCTTTCACATCGCTGCCGAAGAAGCTTTTCAACGCCATACCAATGAGCCTTCCCTTGGGATAGCTTCTCCTGACCTCCTCCTCAGTGGGCTGCAGTATGAATTTCTTGTACCTCTCGGGGTCCTCCTCAGTGGGCACTATGTCCTCCTTTCGGGTAAGAGGGAGTTTCTGCAGGTCTTCGTAACTTTTTATGGAATAGGGGTCTATCCCCCTCTCATCAAAAAGCTTCCGGTAGAAGGGGGAGAAGGGGTAGAGCTGATGTAGGATGTAATTCCTCAGCTTTTTCTCCTGCATTCTCCGTATGTCGGTGGGAGAGGAGGTGTAAAGGTAGCTGTAGGCGTTCTTCATGAGTTCACCTGGGCCTCCCTCTCTATCCCATGAAGATATTTAACCTTTCTTTAGGAAGAGTTTTTTTACCCCCCTTTTCTCTTCACACACATGCTGCCTCCATCTTTCATAGGTTATGTGGCTGGGACCTTAACCACGGTCTCCTTCCTCCCGCAGGTTGTGAAGTGCCTGAAGACGAAGAGCACCTCAGATATCTCCGGGGCTATGTACGTGATCTTCGAAACGGGGGTCCTCCTCTGGCTTATCTATGGCCTGCTGACGGCGGACCTCCCCATAATGGTCGCCAACAGTGTGACAGCATCACTGGCCGCTGCTGTTCTTCTGCAGAAGGCACGATACGGATAGAAGTTTTTTTATCTTCTGCCCAATTATTCAATAGCCGAGATGTTAAGAAAAGGAGGTTTCGATATGATTATACGCTCCAAGGTTCCGCTAAGGATAAGCTTCGGGGGCGGAGGGACGGATGTCTCACCCTATTGCGATATCTATGGAGGGGCTGTGATAAACGCCACCATAGACCGCTTTGCAACAGTCAGCCTCAAACCCATAGAGAGGGACGAGATCGTGATCAAGAGCATAGACTATGACACAACCGTCCACTATCAAATGGACTCCGCTCTGGTCTACGACGGGCAGCTTGACATAATAAAGGGGGTGGTGAAGGTCATCAGAGAGGAGTACGGCCTCCCCGGGGGAGTTGAGATCTCCATACAGAACGATGCCCCGCCGGGGTCAGGCCTGGGCTCCTCCTCCGCCATATGCGTGTCCCTCATAGGGGCCTTTCAGAGGTGGCTCAACCTCCCCCTGAGCCCCTATGAGATCGCCGAGATGGCCTACCGGGTGGAGAGGGAGGATGTGGGGGTCAAGGGAGGAAGGCAGGACCAGTATGCAGCTGCCTTCGGAGGCTTCAACTTTATGGAGTTCACAAAAGAGGGCACGATAGTGAACCCCTTAAGGCTGAGAAGGGACATTGTCAACGAGCTCAATTTCAGCCTTGTTCTGGCCTATGTGGGGGGAAGCCACGAATCATCCCAGATACTTTCCCGACAGATATCCAATGTGGAGAGGAGCGTGGAGGAGGTTTTGGATGCCATGCACCACCTGAAGGAGCTCGCTGTCAAGATGAAGAATGCCCTTCTTACTGGGAGCCTAGGAAAGTTCGGCCAGTACCTTGACGAGAGCTGGAGGTGGAAGAAGAGGATGGCGGAGGGGATAACTAACCGCAGGATTGAGGAGATCTATCAGAAAGCTGTAGAGGCAGGTGCGCTCGGGGGAAAAATATCCGGAGCGGGCGGGGGAGGGTACATGTTCTTCTTCTCGGACGCTGAGAAGAGGTACGACGTGGAGAGAGCCCTTCAGGAGATAGGGGCGGAGGTGGTGAAGTTCACCTTCACCGATACAGGGCTTGAGACCTGGGTGGTAGATTGAGCCATACGGCGGAGGAGGGGGGTGAGACTCCCCTTCTTACCCCAAGGGGGATGAGGTGCCTCTCGGCAGCGCTTCTTATCATATTTCTCTTAATCACAGCTGGTGTCCTCCTTCTGCCCGGAATCTTCTGGGACCGCTTTATTTATCCCTACCTCTGGGGACCAGTGCTGGCTGATGCGGGCCTCCCCTCCGGAGGAGCAGTGGCAGGATACAACCCTGTGAACACGCTCTTCTACGGCGCTCTCCTCCTTGTTTCCCTCATCCACATACACTTTATTTTCGTCAAGCTGGGAATCAAAATGGGGAACGAGTTCTTTCTGGCCATCTCCCCTGTTCTTCTGGCCGGGCCGCTCCTGAGGGTGCTTGAGGATGCCGGCTTCTTCAGAGCTCCGGCCTCCTACCTTTTCATCTCTCCTCTCATCTACGTCTATCTGGGCTTGATGACGCTTCTTGCAGCGTCCCTGTCAAAAGCTCTTTTAGACACCTCCTACAGGTGGCGAATGTATCTCTCCGCAGTCCCGGCGCTGATAACTCCCGCTCTGTTTCTTATCTTCTCCATTAAGGGGGTGCTCCTCGCCCCCCCGTGGCCCTTTGCTCTGCTTATGGCGGCAGTGGCCATATCTCCCTTCCTGGGGCGGAAGATCCGGTGGTGCTTCCACCACACCCTCACGCTCTTCTCCGCCGCAGTCCTTACAACAGCTCTCCTGCCGGTCTTTCTAGCCCCCTGGGAGGGATGGCCCACCCTCCCCCAGCTTCATCCTGAGGTGGCACTCTTTTCTTTAGGAGGAGCTGCTTTGACCGCCCTTGTCCTTCACGCACTCTTGAAGTTTTTCAAAGTGCGCTTCTCCGGGAGAGCCCCTCATCCCACAGGGATAAATACCGCCATAATCTTCGGCCAGGCGCTGGACGCCCTGGCTACCGCGTGGGCTGTGGAGCGTCTAGGATATACCGAAAAGCACGTCCTACCCCGCCTGCTCTTCTCCTCAACAGGTACGGCTTTTTCCATGGTACCCCTGAAGGTCTTTCTTGTAGTGGTTGTATTATACTTTTTAGACGTGCGTATGAGGGTGGAAGGGGAAAGATATCCCACCCTCCTCTCCATAATAAGGCTCTCCATTCTCGTTCTGGGGATAGGACCGGGCTTAAGGGACGTTTTGAGAGCCTCTGTAGGGTTGTGAGAGGCCCTAAATTTATATGTGGGTAAGGCAATCACAGTTCAATGGAAGATATAGACCTCTTCGGGATAACCAGGGAGGAGCTAAGAAGGGAGATGGCCTCCCTTGTGGCCGATCTCAAAATATTCGGTCTCACCGAGTACGAGACTAGGGCATACCTAGCCCTCCTTGTCCAGGGGGCAAGCGATGCCGAGTCTGTTGCCAAGCTCGCATCCCTCCCCCGTACCTCCTCCTACAAGGCGCTGGAGGGTCTGGTGCAAAAGGGCTGGGCCATGGCTACCGAGGGCAGACCCCGGATCTTTCGCCCTGAGCCCCCAGAAATCCTGCAGGAAATCTACAGCGAAAAGATAAACTCCATCTTTGACCGGTTGAGTACCCTCTCCGAGATGGTGGCGGAGAAAGGGAATCCCCAGCTTATCTTCACAATAACAGGAGAAGAGAAGGTTCTCAAGAAGATAGCGGAGCTGATAAAGGGTGCACAGAAGGAGGTCTGGATTTCCACCCCCTCCCTCCTCCTCCTGAAAAAGAAGATGAGGAGGCTTATAAAACAGGCGGAAAGCAGAGGGGTTAGGATAGTTGTCATAACCTCCCCTGGACAGGGGGAGATCCCCGGGGCAGAGGTGCACTACCGTGAGGGGCTCCTCGCCACAGACATAATAGCCGATGGGGATGTGGCCCTCATAGCTGCATCTGATTTTTCTGCCTGCGGTTACACGGACAACCCACTTCTCTCCCAGCATCTGGTGAGGTTCCTCCAGATGATGCTGGGGAGTGGAGGTGAGGAATAATATGACTATGCCTGAGCCTGCGGAGGAAGCCGATGGGGCGCCGGAGGGGGGTCCCCGGGAGATCTTAAGCGCTGTCAATCTTTGGAAGAGCTACGGTGAGGTGGAAGCCCTCCGCGGACTGACGTTCACTTTCAAGGGGGGTGTTATGGGACTTCTCGGACCCAATGGGGCTGGGAAGAGCACCTTCATCAAAATCGCCTTAGGTCTTCTGAAGGCGGATGAGGGATCCGTGAAAATTCTGGGTAGGGATGTGAGTGACTTCAATAGAGATGTGAAGGGACAGGTGGGCTACATGCCGGAGGGCGAGTGCCTTCCGGAAGCCCTAACCGGCCTTCAATTTGTCTATCATATGGGTGTATTATCGGGGCTCCCCCCCAAAGAGGCCTTTCAGAGGGCCCACGCAGTGATGGAATTCGTGGGCATGGGAGAGCAGAGGTACAGGAAGATATCTTCCTATTCCCTTGGCCTTAAACAGAGGATAAAGCTGGCCCAGGCTATAGTCCACGACCCCATCCTCCTATTCCTTGACGAACCCACCTCGGGACTGGACCCCTTTGGGAGGGAGGAGATGCTCTCCCTCATAGAAGAGCTCAAATCGGCCGGAAAGAGCATTGTTCTCTCCACCCACATCCTCAGGGACGTTGAGAGGGTGGCTGAGGAGGTGGTGGTTCTCAACCGGGGAGTTAAACTTATTCAGAAGAGCATGAAGGAGGTAATGAAGAGCGGAGGCTGGGTGGAGGTTACGGTGGTAGGAGGGACTAGAGAGTTTGTGGAGATGCTGAAGAAGATGGGAATAGAATGCGAGGTCACAGGCTCCAAGATACGTATGGAGCCTCCAAAAGAGGGAGGACTCTTCCGCCTTATGGAGGTGGCCGAGGAGGCGGGTGTTGTAGTGAGATCTGTAAGGGGCGGGATCAAGGACCTGACGGACCTTTTCTCCGAACTGATGGAGGAGGGGGGTGGGACGGGATGAGGCTTGATAAGCGGGGCTACGTACCATACAGCGGACCCAGGCTATCCATTCTCAAAAGAGATCTGACCTACCTCTTTCTCGAAGTCAAGAACATGCTGCTTAAAAAGAGGAGTATTGTGGTTCTAGTTTTCATACTTTTTCTCATGAGCTTCCCTGTTATAACATCGCTCACAATTGGAGAATTCATGTTTGCAGGAATGAAGCAGGAAGAGGTGAACCAAGCCATCCTCTCCCAGTATGTTGAATTTTCCTTCGTCATACTCTTTCTGGGACTTCTCCTCTCCGCTATAACGGTGGCCCCGAGGATATCGGAGGAGGTGAAGGGGGGCCCCCTCCCACTTATACTTTCCAGACCGATAACCCGGGATGAGTACTTCCTCCTGAAGTTCTCCTCATCTTTCCTTTATATGTTCACCCTGATATGTGTCCCTCCCCTGCTCTCGGTCCTGCTTTTCATGGGCTCCCTTCCCCCCTCCGTTCATTTCAGCGCCCTTTACGTATTATCCCGCGTTTTGGCTATATACTTAATCTACGCCTTCTTTTTAACAGCTCTTGGTCTCTTCTCCTCGTCCTTAATGGGGTCCCCCACCTCAGCCAGCCTTTTCACTTTCTTTCTTCCCTGGATCACGGAGTTCATTGGGGGTATATTGAGGGCCACCCTGGATCTGCCGCAAAAATACACTTTGATCTCTTTGATCAGCGGAACCCTTTTGAGGTCCTCCAGCGGATTCGTCGAAAACCTGAAGGGGTCCTCTCTTACCCTGTGGCATCAGGCCCTCGCCTTGGCAATACTTCTTCCCGTGCTGATGCTCTTCACGGCCTACACCGTCGTGAAGGAGAGGCAGGAGGTGTGAGAATGGGCGAGGTAACCCTCGAGGCGGAGAGGCTCACCAAGTGGTACGGCAACATCATAGGAATCAATGACGTCAATATGAGGATTGGGGGTGGAATCCACGGTCTTCTGGGGGTTAATGGATCGGGTAAAAGCACTCTGATCAAGATAATAACCGGCATGATGAGACAGAGCAAGGGAAGCATAAGAGTTCTGGGGGAGGAGCCCTGGGACAACCCCCGCCTCCGAAGAAGAATTGGCTACTGCCCCGAGGGGCCGTCGATGTATGATGAGCTCACTGGGGAGGAGTTTCTACTGAGAAAGGCGCTCTACCACGGGCTTTCAATGAGCGAGGCCTTGGCGGAGGTGAAGAGGATCGCCGAAGAAGTTGAACTCACTGACTTCGTTGCAAGGAAATTGAAAGGATACTCCCGGGGAATGCGACAGCGGCTCAAATTCGCCAACGCCCTCCTGCTGGATCCAGAACTGCTAGTGCTCGACGAGCCGCTCAACGGCACGGACCCCTTTGCCAGGCTGAGGATGATGGAGGTCATCAGGGAGAGAGCTAGGGGGGGCGCTCACGTTCTCTTTTCATCTCACATTCTCTTCGAGGTGGAGGAGCTGACTGAGAACGTGATCGTGCTTCATAAGGGTACCCTGCTTGCTGAGGGCCGGATCTGGGAGATAAGGGCACTGATGGACAAGGTTCCACTTAAGATCTTCTTTAGAACCGACCAGCCCTATGAGCTGTCAGAAGCTCTATTGGCCTTCCAGGAGGTGGAGGGGATATTCAAGCACCCCTCGGGAGTTGTCGCCCACGTCCGGAGACCTCTTGAGTTCTACCCAAAATTCCAGAGATACATATTGGAGGAGAGGCCTGGGGTTGAGGAGTTCTACCCCCTTGACGAGAGCCTTGAGAACCTCTTCACCTACCTGCTTAAGGGGGCGGGAACATGAACACTCTCAACGTCTTCGTAAGATCCCTGTGGTTGAAGTACAGCCAGGAGCTTAAACGACCCCGTTCGTCTCTTATGGGTATATTTTTTGCAGCCGCCCCGCTTATCTTCCTGACTGCGGTGCTCAAGTGGGGTGAGGTCACCGATGTAGAGGACTTCGCGGTAGGCTATTTTCTGTTTTTGTACGGGGGGATGTCCGTACTTTTCTTTTCTATCGTTATGGGGATTGGACTCTACCAGAGGGAGGT
>Ga0164310_10001811_pt1 | contig 12233 bp, 17 predicted proteins | sample GuaBasSedimGuay1_FD_121795 | JGI IMG/M metagenome (GOLD analysis project Ga0164310, IMG submission 121795) | Subseafloor sediment microbial communities from Guaymas Basin, Gulf of California, Mexico - Guay1, Core 4569-9, 0-3 cm | ecosystem: Environmental > Aquatic > Marine > Hydrothermal vents... | reverse complement strand
GGGTTGTGGTCGTCAGCATAACCGAGGGCGAATATATGATATTGAAGCACCCGATGATCTTTCGGGACGCCGACGTGATAGTCATTAATAAGGTGGACTTGGCCCAGGCGATGGGAGTAGACCCGGAAAAGCTCGTTGGAGACGCCCTACAGATTAATCCAAGAGCTAAGGTCGTTAAGGCGGCGCTTAGGGACGGGGCTGGCGTAGACGAGGTGATTCAGGCACTCGGCCTGTAAAAGCGTGATGGGGGTGCGTAAAGGCTTGGGTAAAGACCTATCTAGGGAGGCCGCTAAGCTCCGGGTCAGGTTGGAGGATTACCTGCAGGAGGTAGACGAGCTAAAGAAGCGAATCGACCAGTGTCTAGAAAAGCTTGAGGAGCTATCACGCCTAGTGGAGGGCGGGGCTTCAGAGGATAAAATAAGAGAGGCTTGCATAAACGCCTTTGAGGCTCTCTCCGAAGCGATGAGGGCTAATGCTGAGGCCCTCCACGAGGGCAGCCACCTTCTAGAGTCCTATGCGGCGCTGATGTTAGAGGTTGCTAGGTCTCAAAAAAGGTGAGGAAGGAGGTTAGGCGAATCCAGCTCTCTTCAGGAGCAGGCTCCACTCCCTGTCTATTCCCTCTTGTATCCGTCTTAGGAGTTCTTCCTTCCTTTCAGGCTTGAAGAGGTGTGCGAACCTCCCCTGAGGCTTCAGATACTCCTCTACGGGCTTCTTCATCTCCGGCCTTCTGGCTATGGCCTCGCTCGGCCCAGACAGCTTGTAGACTGGGTGGCCGTCCTCCCACCAGGCCTCCCACAGCGGGAACAGGCAGGTCTGAACAGCCAGCCTAGCCAGCTTAATGCCCATGTTCGTCGGGAACCTCCAACCCCTCGTGCAGGGAGCAATTACGTGCAGGAATGCTGGCCCCTCAGCCTCCAAACCCCTACGAACCTTCTTTATCAGGTCTAGCGGATATGCAGGTGAAGCCGTAGCCACGTAGGCAGCCCTATGCTCGACAACAATGTGCGCAATCGGCTTCTTCCACTGAGGCTTCCCGGGAATCACCTTGCCCGCAGGGCTGGTCGTCGTCCAGGCGCAGTAGGGTGTTCCGCCGCTGCGCTGGATTCCAGTGTTCATGTAGGCTTCGTTGTCGTAGAGCACGTATAGGAGGTCGTGCCCCCTCTCTAGGATGCCTGAGAGAGCCTGAAAGCCTATGTCGTAGGTTCCGCCGTCCCCGCCGAAGGCGATGATGTCCACGTGCTCGTATTTCAGGGCGCCCCTCCTCTTCATCGCCTTCAGCGCCGACTCTATGCCCGAGGCTGTTGCCGCCACGTTCTCGAAGGCGTTGTGTATCCATGGGACACGCCAAGCCGTGTAGGGTAGGATTGTTGTGGCTACCTCTAAGCATCCTGTGGCTGTGGCTACGATTGTTGGGCCTCTGGTCGCCTTCATCACCATTCTGGCTACGGACGCCGAGACGCAGCCGGCGCACATTCTGTGTCCTGGCGCCAGAAGGTCGGGCTTTGCGGCTAAGTCCTTCAGCGTTAGCTTTTCTTCGCCCATTCTCTTCCCACCTCCCCCCTTTACTCCCTGAGCCCCACATACCTTATGGGCTCGGCTACTCGTCCCCGGTCGGCGTTTCTCTTCACGTCTCTGGCTACGTCTTCGAGCAGCTTTATCGGCATGTCTCTTCCGCCTAGGCCGTAGATGTAGTCTGATATGAGCGGCCTACTTTCTTCGTCGTAGAAGAGGGAGCGCATCTCCATGAAGAGTGGCCCTCCGTAGGCTCCGAAGCTCATCGCCCTGTCTAGGACGCCTATCGCCTTGACGTGGCTCAGGCTCTTCAGGAGTTCCTCCCTTGGGAAGGGCCTGAAGCTTCTTATGCGTATTAGGCCTATTTTCATGCCCTCCTGCCTCAGCCTGTCTACCACGATCTTTGCTGTTCCCATCGTGCTTCCAAGCCCGATGAGGGCGACTTCTGCGTCCTCGAGCCTGTAGGGGTGTATGAGTCCGTAGGTTCTACCGCTTATTCCGCCGTATTCCCTGCCAACCTCCTCGATGACACGCTTAGCCTTCTCCATAGCCTCAGCCTGCTGCCTCTTATACTCGAAATAATGCGTGTACATGCCGAAGGCTCCGAGCGTCAGGGGGTTCTCTGGGTCGAGAACCAGCGGAACCTCCTTGTATTCGTGCCCAACAACCCTTATGTAGCGTCTTTGGCCTACGAAGCGCTTAACCACGTCGTCCGGGAGGACCCTCACGCTCTCCAGCGTGTGGGAGAGGACGAAGCCGTCCAGCGTAACCATGACTGGGAGCTGCACGTCTGGGTGTTCCGCTATTCTCCATGCTTGTATGGTTGTGTCGTAGGCTTCTTGGCTGTTTTCGCAGTAGAGCTGTATCCAGCCTGAGTCCCTTGCTCCCATCGTGTCTGAGTGGTCGCAGTGTATGTTTATGGGTGCGCTGAGCGCCCTGTTCACCACAGCCATGACGATTGGTAGACGCATGCTGGCGGCTATGTAGAGTATCTCCCACATGAGCGCCAGGCCTTGGCTGGCCGTCGCCGTGAACGCCCTAGCGCCTGCGGCGGCCGCCCCGACGCACGTTGAGAGGGCTGAGTGCTCAGATTCTACGGGCACAAACTCCGTGTTTACTAGGCCGTCCGCCACGTATTCCGAGAACCTCTCCACGATGATTGTCTGGGGCGTAATCGGGTAAGCTGCAACTATGTCTGGGTCTACCTGCTTCACTGCGTAGGCTACTGCCTCGTCTCCCGTCAGCCCCATAACTTCCTGCTTAGCAACACCTAACTCCATCCCGCTCACCTCTCAGGAACCATCTCAATCGCCTTGACGGGGCACTCCTCGGCGCAGATTCCGCAGCCCTTACAGAAGTCGTAGTCTACCTTAGCCTTCTCGTTCACTAGGGATATTGCCCCGTCGGGGCAGAAGAAGTGGCAGAGGGCGCAGCCTGTGCACTTCTCCTCATTAACTATCGGCCTAAAAGACCTCCAGTCTCCAGTCTTCGACTCTGTGGACGGGCGGTAAGCCACACCCGCCACAGGAATTTCTCTCCAACCAGCCATCTCACTAATTTTTATGCTCATTCCGGAACCGCCTCCTCATAGGCTTTTCTAATCACGGACGCATTCTTTTCACCCATTTCCCCGCCGAACCTCTCCCTAGTTACTGCGAGGAGAGAGTCCAGCGAAACCACGTTCGTCGCCTTGAGTATGGCTCCGAGCATGGCTGTGTTGGTTATCGGCCTGCCGATTACTTCGAGGGCTAGGCGTGTTGCGTTCACAGTCCACAGCTTCCCCCTACTCGTGCCTAAAACCTCCCTAACCTTTGACGGGGGGTCTTGCGTGTTCACGACCATGACTGTTTCGTCCTTTATTCCCTCGACAACCTTTGGGCCTAGCAGTGTTGGGTCTAGGACTGCCACTATGTCTGGGTTGTAGACCATGCAGTGCACGTCTATGGGTTTGTCGCTGATTCTGGCGAAGGCAAGTATTGGTGCGCCCCCACGCTCGGGGCCGAAGAAGGGGAAGCTCTGGCTGTATTTGCCTTCACGGAGCGCCGCCATCGCTAGGAGGTTCGTAGCCGTCCAAGCTCCTTGGCCTCCTCTACCGTGAAGCCTAATCTCGACAAGTTCAGGCATTTTCCGTCCCTCCTTAAAGAGGTAGATTCATACACATATAAGCTTGATTTTATTATTCGCCCTGCCGAAGCACCTCCGTTTTCCTAAGCACTTTCAAGGATTTTATGGCGTCCACAGCATCCTTCACCGCTTGAAGCACGTCCTCCCTATACTCACCAGCCACCACAACCAACAGTATCGGGTCCCCCACACTAAGTCTACCCATAACTAGGTGTATTCGCACATCTATGACGCCCCACCTGCCTTCGAGCCTCGCGGCCAAGTGCCTAAGCAACTTCTCAACTTCGTCTCTGTCCCCCTCCACCAAGAAGCTCTCCACTTCACGTCCATCCTCAGACACGCCACGCACAATCCCCAAGTATAGGGCTATGCATCCAGCCTCGTCGAGTTCAGGATTTTCCCTCACAGAAGCTATAACCTGACCTATGGGCAGGTCCACCGGCCCCTCATATATTTTTACATCCCACATGCACGTTCACCACTAATCACGCTTCACCTTCTCCAAAACTCGAATTTCTTTAATGATTGTTGTTGGGTATTGTCCAAGCTCGTCTTTTTCGTGCTTCTTCGTCATGTCCCATATCGTGAGCAGGGCGACTGCGGCAGCTGTCAGGGCCTCCATCTCTACGCCCGTCTTGCCTAAGCTATGAACCTCAGCCCTCACAACGACCTCGCACCCCTCTATACGAAAGTCTACCTTCACATTGGTTATCGGAATTGGGTGGCAGAGCGGGATGAGTTCAGGAGTCCTCTTTGCTGCTAGTATTGCGGCTATCTGTGCGGCAATAAGCGGGTCTCCCTTCTCTATCTGACCAGATTTTATCCTCTCAATCGTTTCCTCCTTAAGCTTGATTCTACCCTCCGCAACAGCACTACGGTAAACATCAGGCTTTCCTGCGATCTCCACCATGCGTATCTCACGGGGCAAGCTCGTTCACCTCTGACGGGTGGTAAAGTAGGGTTTTCTCAGCATTATAGCCTTTATGAATATCTGCTTGAGTTGCTCCTCGTCTGCGCCTCTCCTGAGAGGCGTGAGTATGTCTACGAGGTTGTCGTTTCTTAGGAGGCAGGGCTTGAGTTTGCCATCTGAGGTTAGCCTAATTCTCGTGCAGTTGGCGCAGAACTCCGTGTTGTGCATGGGTCGAACAACCTCCACCTCCGCCCCATTTGGGAGAAAATATTTCCTCCTATGGTGCATCCTCCTGACCACAACCCTCACAGCCATCCGCCTTAGCTTTTCCTCTATCGGCTTAGGGTCTACATGATACCTCGTAAACACGTCGTTTCCTACGGATGGAGCTGAAACCAGCTCTATTATCTGGAGGATGACGCCAGCCTTAGATGCAAAGTCCACCATATCCCAAACCTCATCCTCATTTACACCCCTAAGCAGGAGCATGTTCAGCTTTACAGGATTTAACCCCGCATCAACGGCGCTCCTAATCCCGTCTAAAACCCTGTCGAGAAACGGATGCCCAGTAATTTCCTCATATTTCGTTGGGTTTAGCGTGTCCAAACTTATATTTACCCTGTTTAGGCCTGCTTCCGTCAGCTTTTCCGCCATGCTGGGCAAGAGGATTCCGTTAGTCGTCATAGATACTTCCTGAATGCCCTCAATCTGGCTGATTTTATGCACTACTTCTATTATGTCCTCTCTCAGTAGAGGTTCTCCTCCAGTGAGCTTTATCTTCCTAATTCCCAGCTTAGAAGCCACACGAACAATGGTGGCTACCTCATCCGCAGTCATCTCGGTGGGGCGTGTTGTCCCCGTCTGCCCCTCCCTATGGCAGTAAAAACAATTCAGGTTGCACCTCTGCGTGAGAGATATGCGGAGATTCGTTACGGGCCTTCCGTAGGGGTCTCGTATCAAGGCTTCCACTCCCCCCTAAACAGGTAGACTTTCACCCGCTCGCCGCTCTCTAGGAACTTCACGTCTTCTGGGATTTCCACGTAGCCGTCTGCTAGGGCTAGGGCTGTGATTGCGCCCGAAGCCTTCAGTATTGGATGGGCGACGAGCTGTTCCTGCCCTTTCTCCAGCCTTACAGGTATGGTCGTTAGGCGACCGCTCGCAGGCATAACCCTGCCAGCCAAAACAGCCTCAACAAAACGCCTCCGCACTGGTGGTAGACCAGCCATAGCCCTCAGAACCGGCGCAACAAAGTTGTAGAACGCAACGAGTGCGGACATAGGGTTTCCGGGCAAACAAAAAATGGGCTTTCCATCCGCTACGCCGATGATTGTTGGCTTTCCGGGCTTCATCCTCACGCCATCTACGATGACCCCCGGCTTCCCAAGCCTATTCACGATGCTTCGCATGATGTCTGTGGCGCCGACGGAGGTCGCCCCAGAAGCAACAACCACATCCGCCATTTCTAGGCCTTTACGCATCGTATTCTCCATCTTCTCCACGCTATCCTCAACGATTCCAAGGAATTCTGGACGCCCACCGCATTCGAGAACGGATGCGTAGAGCGTTATCCAGTTCACATCGTAGATTTTCCCCGACGTTAGGGGCTTTCCGGGCTCAACCAGCTCTTGGCCTGTGGATAGAATTGCGACCTTCGGCTTTAGGTAGACTTTTACTCTGGCTATTCCGAGTGCTGAGAGGACCCCGAGCTCCCTTGCGGTTAGCCTTGTTCCCTCCTTGAGCAGGAGTTCACCCCTCTTTATGTCGTGCCCCCTCTCCATGACGTTTTCTCCTGTCGTTACAGCCCTTAATGCGAGTATTTCGTTGGGTGTGCTTCCGGTTCTTGTCCATTCGAGGGGGAGAACTGCGTCTGAGCCTTCTGGGAGGGCTGACCCCGTCGCAACGGCCATGGCTTGGCCTGTCTCTAGGCGTGTGGCTGGCATCTTCCCGACCTCAACAGAGCCGACGACCCTGAGGCTTTTCGGGTTCGTCTCCGAGGCTCCGAAGGTGTCTTTAGCTTTGACTGCGTAGCCGTCCATAGTCGCCCTGTGGAAGGGCGGCACGTCTACCGAAGCCCTCACATCCTCTGCGAGGACGCGGCCAAAAGCGGACCTAAGCTCCACCTCCTCAACTCCCAGAGCAGCGAGCTTCACGTATCTCCTAATTCGCTGGAGAGCTTCATCCCTCGAGATAAGCCTCCTAAACACGCTACCCGCCCCCAACCAGCTCGTGCGGCGTGTAGAGGTAGACGGTTACCTGTTCGCCCTCTTCTAGGCCTTCCCTGTCCTCAGGAACGACGACGAAGCCTTGGCTTCGAGTCATCGTGGATAGTATGCCTGAGCCTGTTACTTGCAGCGGTTCAGCCCAGAACTGTCCGTCTTTTCTGTAAAGCCTGACTCGGACGTGGCTTCTGTTTCCAAGCCTCGAGGGAACCCTAGCGGCTAGTCTCGCCCTGACGCAGGGGAGGAACTCCGTCCTGAAGCCGGCGAGCCTCCTGATGACGGGCCTAGCGAAGAGGTGGAAGGCGATGAGGCAGGCTGCTGGAGGCCCTGGAAGGGAAACTACGGGCTTTCCTTCGTAGATGGAGAGTGCAACTGGGCTTCCAGGCCTAATAGCAACCCCGTGAACCAGAATTTTTGCGCCTAGAAGCCTCAAAGCCTCAATCGTTATGTCCGACTTGCCCACAGAAACCCCGCCGGTCGTTATGGCCATGTGTGCGCCTTTCATGCCCTCTTTGAGCCTTTCAGCCACAAGCTCAGCCTCGTCTCCAACAATCCCCCAGTCCTGTGCGTCTCCCCCGCAACGCTCTACGAGGCACCTCACCATCGGCCTGTCTATGTCTACCACTCTACCTAAGCCTGCTGGGCTTTGGCTGAAAGGCTCCACAAGCTCCGAGCCGACGGAGAGAATCCCTACCTTCGGCTTCACATAAACCTTCACAGAGTCCTTCCCAATGAGGCAAAGTAGGCCGATGTCTTGGGGCCTCAGAAACTGGCCACGCCTGAGAACAACCTCTCCACTTCGCACGTCGGAGCCAGCACGATTCACATTGCGCCAAGGGGAAACAGGCTGATAGACTAGGATGGAGCCCCCCACAACGCTGGCGTGCTCAACAATCAGAACTGCATCAGCACCGTCGGGAAGCATGGCGCCAGTGGAGATTTCAGCCGCCTCCCCAGGCCCAACCTCAAAACCGGGCTTTTCACCCATTTCAACTCTGCCCACGAGCCTCAACTTTCTGGGTTTATCGAGCTTGGCTCCGAAGGTGTCCTCAGACCTCACGGCGTAGCCGTCCATCGCCGCCCTATTAAAGGCTGGAACATCGACAGGCGAAACCACGTCCTCAGCTAGTATCCTGCCGAGGCATTCGTCCCAGCGGACAGCCTCTACGCCTACTGGGCCGAAGCGGCCAGAGGCTATAAAGCTTTTCAGGGCTTCTCCTACAGGCGTCAGCCTCTTAAAGCCCCTCCAGCGGACCTCCAAGCCTGCGAAGCCCCCGTGCGAGCGATATGCATGAAATAACTCATCGATAACAAATTTATAACCTTGCCCAAAATAGACAGCAAAACGGACAAAACAGGTAGACAGCCTGAGAAAGGCGGAAAACATATCCTTCACAAAGCTCCACATAGCCTGTTGGTGCAGCACTTGAGCATACCACACATGCACAAGGAAAAGGCGCCAAAACGCCTAAAATTCTACATAGCAGTGGTCAGCACATCCAGATACAAGCTCAAAAAGGAGGGAAAACCAGTAAACGACGTGTCAGGATACCTGATGCAGAGATACCTAGCAGAAGCAGGACAAGAACTCGTAGCAAGAAAAATCATACCAGACGACAAGAAGGCAATCGAAGAAGCCATCAACGAGGCCTTCAACCTAGACGCAGACGTGATAGTCCTGTCGGGCGGGACTGGAATCTCACCCGACGACATAACAATAGAGGTTGTTGAGCCGCTCCTAGAGAAGAAACTGCCGGGCTTCGGGGAGCTTTTCAGGCTTTTAAGCTATGAGGAGATTGGCTCCTCCGCCATAATGACTAGGTGTGTTGCGGGAATAAGGCGAGGTAGAGCTATTTTCTGCATACCCGGCTCCCCAGACGCTGTGAGGCTGGCCTTCGAGAAGCTGATACTGCCGGAGATAGGCCACATAATCGCTATGGCTAGAGGTGGGCATGAGAATAAGGGATTTAAGGGTGTAGCCCCACAAAGGCATGGGTGAAAAACGCATGAGCATGGAGGACCTGATTCAGAAGTTCCTCGACAAACGCAACGTATTCGCAGTTGTAGGGGCGTCAAGAAACCCTGAGAAATACGGACACCAAGTCTTCAAAGACCTAATGAAGGCAGGATACAAAGTCTACCCAATAAACCCAAACGCAGACGAAATTCTAGGCGTAAAATGCTACCCAAGCCTGAAAGACCTACCAGAAAAGCCAGACGTCATAGACTTGGTGGTTCCGCCACAAATAACAGAGAAAGTCATCAGGGAATGTAAGGAACTCGGAATCAAAATGATTTGGATGCAGCCCGGCTCGGAGTCGGAGGATGCGATAAAGTTCTGCAAAGAAAATGGAATGGACGTTGTTCACGGCGTCTGCGTTATGATTGAGCGGAGAAAGCTCTAGGAGAGCCACTTCCTAATCATGCCTTCGAGCGGAGGGCGACCAACGGCGCCAATCATCCTGTCCACTGGCCTGCCGTTCTTGAAGAGCATGAAAGTTGGTATGCTCATTATGCCAAACTTGCCAGCAATCTCCGGGCTCTCATCTACGTTCACCTTTGCTACGTAAAGTCTACCTGCGTAGTCTCTGGCAAGCTCCTCGACCACAGGCGCCATCATTAGGCATGGTGCGCACCAAGCCGCCCAAAAATCGACAAGAACAGGCTTATCCGCATTGGCGATAAAGCTGTCGAAATTTGCAGAGTTCAGCTCCACGATTTTCCCTTCAGCTGCGGGGTTCTCGCTGGCAGGTGTAGCCCTCCGCCTAGAACTGCGCATCATCTCACGCATCTTTCTCTGCAGTATCCTCTCCAACTCCTCATCTCTCTCCATAACGGCACTCCCTCCCGGAAAATTACCAATGATGCTCGTGTTCATGCCCCACATGATGCCTACCGGGACAGGCCTCATCCATAGACATAGGCTTAAGAGTTCCGGAGACAAACTCCCTAATAGCTTCCCTAACACTAGAAGCTGTCGTTATGTAGGCTTTAATCCCGTACTCCTGTAGTATGGCTAGCGCCCTTCTGCCGAGGCCCATCGAGAGAATACACTTCACCCCGAGGTTTACAAGCATCTCAGCTGGTGAAAGAGCTCCGCCGAAGTGGAAGCTCCTGTTTGGGACAACGTCCACTCCCCTAATTTCTCCATCTTCAATATCCACTATGGTGAAGACCTCGCACCTTCCGAAGTGGGGGAAGACTTGAGCGTCGAGTCCTCCGGGAGAGTAGCTTGGAATCGCAACTCTCATGCTAGCACCACCCTCAAAGCCTGAAAACTAAGATTTTAACCTTCCGATTTATGCTTCGACTCAACGGTGGATAAAATGCGGTCTGTGATTTCTTTGAAGGCCTTGGCGGCTGGAGAGTCGGGGTGGCGAACTACGAAGGGGACTCCCGCATCTGAATCCTCACAAATCCTCGGGTCTATCGGGATTTTACCCAAGAAAGGCACATTCAACTCTCTGGAAATCTTCTCCCCACCACCAGAACCAAATATGTCTATTTCAGCCCCGCACTTGGGGCAGACGAAGCCGCTCATATTCTCAATAATACCTATCACTGGAACACCAAGCTGCCTCGAAAAGGTTACAGCCTTCTTAACGACTATCTGAGAAACCTCGGAGGGAATTGTAACTATGACCACGCCGTCCATGTCCGGGAGCAGCTGCATTATGCTTAGCGGCTCGTCCCCCGTGCCCGGCGGCAGGTCTGCTAGCAGGTAGTCTAATGGGCCCCAGACTATGTCTGAGAGGAACTGGCTTATGGCTCTCATTTTTAGGGGGCCACGCCAGATTACAGGCGTCTCCTCGCTGGGGAGCAGGAAATCCATGGAAACTACACGGATTCCAAGTGGGCCAACAGCTGGAAAGATTCCCGGAGGGCCAGCGGTAAGCCTGCTTCCGCTTATACCAAACATTTTAGGGACGCTTGGGCCGTGTATGTCTGCGTCTAAAACTCCTACCGAGCGTCCCCGCTGGGCGAGCGCCGCGGCGAGGTTTACTGTAACCATGGTTTTTCCTACGCCTCCCTTTCCGCTTATCACTGCTATTTTGTGCTTTATCTTTGCCATTCTCATCTCGATTAGTCGCCTATCTATAGCTGGCTTCTTCTGTTGTGTCTTTTTCTCTTCTGGGCAGTCTTTAGCTTGGGTGCAGGCGTCGCACTGTCCGTTGCATTCTGGGGCGCTCATTCCATCACCACTCGAAGTTAGGTTTTCCTAATTAGCTTTACCTTCCTCCCAGACTGGAAGCCAAAATTTTGGGGGAACTGTGAAGAGTTTTACCGCATTTTAGAGCTGTCTACCTACCCACGTTTTATCGGAATTAGACAGAGAAACTTCAACGTGGTGCTACCCGTGTTTCTGAACTGGTGGGTTTCGTTAGGCGGGACGAAGACCACATCTCCGGGGCCTATCGGCTTTTCCCCCTCCTCGCTTACAACAACCCCTTTCCCCTCCAACACGTAGACCTCGTGCTCCCATGGGTGGGAGTGTAACGGAGAGTAGCCGTCTGGCTCTACCTCGAAGTATCTCATGGCGAAGTTCTCGGCGCCTATTTTCTCGGTTATGAGCCACCTGACGTAGACGCCCTTAGCACCCTGCTCCTTCGCCTCCTCAGCCTCAACCTCAGTGTAGTGAAACACCTTCACCATAACCAGCACACCAAAATGCACTCCGTGCCATGAATAAATAAGATTTTGCGTCAGGGCTTAAAGAAAGTTTAATTGCGGCTTTAGCCAAATATGCTTTGGGTATAAAATGGTGAATTAGGCTTGATAAGCCGGAGCGTTGAGGACTATTTAGAGGCAATTTATGAGCTGGTTTGTGAGAAGGGCTACGCAAGAACCCGTGATATTGCATCCAAGCTCGGCGTGAAGCCCCCAAGCGTAACGGAGATGCTTCAGAAGATGGGTAGGCAGGGGCTTATCATCTATAAGCGGTATCACGAGGTTCAGCTCACAGAGAAGGGAGAGAAGCTGGCTAAGAGCGTGATAAAGCGTCACAGGCTTCTCAAAGAGTTCCTCATGCTCCTAGGCTTAGACGAGAAGATAGCAGAGGAGGACGCCTGCGAGATGGAGCACATCATACACCCAAAAACTGTGGAAAGGCTAGCCTTATTCATGCAATACTTGAAGAACTCCCCGGTTGCATCGAGGTGGATTGAGGATTTCAGAAGAAAATGCGCAGTTGATGATGTATCTAGGGGTTAGGGATTATTTTTTGATATTGCTAATAAAAATTCTTAAATATTTGGCACGTTTATTAGAAAATTAGGCTTTCCTAACTTAGACGGAGGCCGCACCGTGGCTAGGTGGGCGTGGGGTAGACGCAGGAGAATTCCGAAGGCCCTAGATGGAACCCTAGCAGGGCTGGAGATAGGCGAGCAGGCGGTCATCAGGGAGATAAGGGCGGGCCACGGCGCCCTAAGAAGGCTTGCAGATATGGGCCTAGTCCCCGGCACCGTGGT
>Ga0164310_10001809_pt1 | contig 12239 bp, 12 predicted proteins | sample GuaBasSedimGuay1_FD_121795 | JGI IMG/M metagenome (GOLD analysis project Ga0164310, IMG submission 121795) | Subseafloor sediment microbial communities from Guaymas Basin, Gulf of California, Mexico - Guay1, Core 4569-9, 0-3 cm | ecosystem: Environmental > Aquatic > Marine > Hydrothermal vents... | reverse complement strand
TCCTCTCGTGTGGATTTGAAGTATCTCCTTCCTGCCCTGTCTATCTGGAACACCTATCTCTATCTCCCTATCAAACCTACCGGGTCTTCTCAAAGCAGGATCTAAGGCATCGGGCCTATTTGTGGCACCTATCACGATGACCTTTCCCCTGCTCTTGAGTCCATCCATGAGGGTTAATAATTGAGAAACCACGCGCTTCTCAACCTCTCCATGGCTTTCCTCCCTCTTCGGAGCTATAGCATCAATCTCATCAATGAAGATTACGCTTGGAGCATTTTCCTGGGCTTCTTTAAACACGTCCCTCAATCTTTCTTCACTTTCTCCGTAGAATTTGCTCATTATTTCTGGACCGTTGATTGCTATGAAGTGAGCGTTTGCCTCGTTTGCCACGGCTTTTGCGAGTAGTGTTTTACCCGTGCCCGGTGGCCCGTAAAGAAGAACACCTTTTGGGGGTTCGATACCAAGCTTTTCAAAGAGTTCCGGGTGCTTTAATGGAAGCTCAATCATCTCCCTGATCTTCTGAATTTCCTCTTTCAAGCCGCCAATATCTTCATAAGTTACACCCAGAGCAGTGGTTTTCTCGACTTCTTTAACGGGTCTCTCCGAGATTTCAAAGTCCGTGTAGTTTGTAATTTGAACTATGCCGCTCGGCTGTGTTGCGGTTACCACAAATGTGAGCTCCTGTCCGAGCACACCCACTTTAATATAGTCCCCTTTAACGACGGGTCTCCCTATGAGCCTCGAATGAAGCCATTCTACAAAATCCCCTCCAAACATTATGGGTTCTGTTGGAGCAACCACGACTTTTCTGGCTTCCTTTACATCCGCCCTCTTTATGGTTACCTCTTCTCCAAGTCCAACGCCAGCATTCTTTCTTATCGTACCATCCATCCTAATTATGCCCACTCCCTCGTCCTCGGGATATGCCGGCCAAGCAACAGCAGCCGTGTTTTTAGTCCCGACAATTTCAATTATATCCCCTGATTGAATACCAAGTTTTCTCATGGTTATTCTATCCACTCTAACGATACCCCTGCCAACATCTCTCTGGTAAGCAGAAGCCACCTTTAATTTAACCTCTTTCTTTCCGCTCATATACATCACCTCTTTAGTGAACTGTAATAGTGTCTTATTTTAAATTTTAAAAATAAAAGAATCATTCGATTTTAATCTCGAATCCTTCCTCTTCTTTTTTCTCCGGGTGCTTCTTCGGAAGCTTTATTTCGAGGATGCCGTTTTTGTAGCGGGCTTTGGCTCTCTCCGGAATAACCTCTGCCGGCAGCTTAATTGTCCTCCTGTAGCCGCTGTAATAGCGTTCCACTCTTACGGCACCTTCTTTTTCAAGTTTTCTCTCCTTCCTAACCTGGGCTTCGAGGTACAGTACATTGTCTTTGATCTTTATCTTGATATCCTTTTTATCAACCCCTGGAAGCTCTGCAGTGACAACTATCTCCCCTCCTTCATCGAATATATCCACGAAGGGCTCTCTCCACACCTCACCTTCCCTCAATTCGAAGGGCTCTCTTCTGTAACTCCAGAGTCTTGGCCCCTTGAACACCTCATTAAACATCTCATCAATTTCCTCTTGGAGTTCTCTCATGATGTCGAAGGGATCCCATATATCCCACCTTCTTCTCCTCATGTTCTCACCCCCTATTTTGTTTACCAATAGTTATTAAAATATGTGAACCTTATAAATTTTTGTGTTTGAGAAAGTGCACTGATGGATATAAATAGTCACCAAAAGTAATTTAATCTTCTATGATTCTCTTTAGGAGCGCTTTCTCTTTTTCATCGAGTGCATCGCTTATGGACACTATAAATTTTGAACCTGAGAGAATAGTTAAATCTCTGAGCTTCCCGACGAATTTATATGCTGATTCCGAGCCCTGCTCGATTTTTATATATTCAAAAGCATCGAAAATTACCACTTCATTATTCCTGGACTTTTGCAGGTGCTTCCTTACATTCTCCTCTATAATGTAGAGCTGGCTGGGATGTATTGCCTTTGGATGCTCTACCTTGCTTATCCAGAAATAGGTCTCTTTTTCCCGGCGAGGGGGCTTTCGGGTTATGATAATAGCCTTATCTTCCATTCTGGAATATATCCTCTCCACATCCCTATGGTCGATAATCTCACAGAATCGCGGGGATGTATCCCTTTCGCTTCTCCTTCGAATCAAATCCCACATGGTCCCCGCCTATCAAAAATGTGCAATATCCCTTTAAATATTTTTTCCTTGATATTATAGTAAGGTATGGAACTATCTGCAATTATTTTATATCTCGTTTAAAAATTAATAAAAGTTCGAAAGAACCTTCAATCTCTCTGACAAAGTTCGAGAAGAACACCATTAACACTCTTTGGATGGACGAATGCGATCTTGGCACCACCCGCCCCGTCTCTTGGCTGCTTGTCTATAAGCCTGAATCCCTGTTCCTCAAGCTTCTTCAGGTGCTCTTCTATATCATCCACGCCCAAGGCGATGTGGTGTATCCCTTCACCCCTCTTGGTTATGAACTTTGAGATTGGCGAATCTTCGCTTGTTCCCTCTAAAAGCTCGATTCTGCTCTCTCCTACATGGAATATTGCTGTTCTAACCTTCTGCTCTGGAACCTCTTCAATTTCCTCAACGTTTAAACCTAGGCTTTCCCAAACTTTGATGGCTTCATCCAAATTCTTAACTGCAATTCCAACATGGTCTATTCTCTTTATCATACCTTCACCCCCAGGGTTTTTTCCATAATAAGCTCGGCAGCCGAGTATGGATCAAGCTCCCTCTCTGCAATCTTCCCGATGAGGGAGTAGATCTCCTCCCTTTTCATGTGCTTTCCAACTTTACCCGTAATTATGTCAGAAATTATGGTTTTTACCTCTTCTTCTGCCCTGAAGCGTCTTTTGTCCTTTATCCTGCCACTCTCCTCTAAGAATGTCTTATGTCTTTTTATGGCTTTCCAGAGTTCGGGTATGCCCCTATTCGTTAGGGCAACCGTCTTTATTATGGGAGGTCTCCACCCTCTCTCCTTCCACTTCTCCTTTTCTAGGTCGAGCATAAGTTTAAGCTCAAACACTGTCCTGTCCGCTTCTTCTTTATCTCCCTTGTTAACCACGAATATATCTGCTATCTCCATCAAACCAGCTTTTATAGTCTGTATATCATCTCCAAGTCCGGGAATTGTAGTTAAAACAACGGTATCTGCTGTTTTTACTATATCTACCTCAATCTGCCCTACTCCAACGGTTTCAACGAATATAACATCGCATCCATAGGCGTCAAGCACTTTTATGGCATCGTTGGTGGCTTTGGCAAGACCTCCAAGAGACCCTCTTGTGGCCATGCTCCTTATGAAAACACCGGGGTCCGTGGAGTGCTTCTGCATCCTGATTCTATCACCCAGAAGAGCCCCTCCCGTGAATGGAGAAGTTGGATCAATTGCAATAACTCCAACTATTTTTTCCTCCTTTCTAACCTCCTTGATGAGCTTGTCCAATAGCGTTGATTTTCCCGCTCCCGGAGGTCCCGTAATTCCAACTATATATGCTCCTCCAGTATATCCGTATATCTTTTTGATGATCTCCCTGGCTTTCTCTTCATCGTTCTCCACGAAAGTAATCAAGCGTGCGGTGGCCCTCTTATCCCCTCTGCGCATTCTTTCGATTAGATCGTCTATCATCTTCATCACAACTGGATACATTGTCCAGCTTTAAGAAGTTAATGGAAGATGGAAGATGGGAGAAAAATCAAGCGAATTTCTTAAGCTTCGCAACCTTCTCATCCACAAAATTTATGATATCCCCTATCGGGCTTCCGGGTCCGAAGACCTTTGCAACTCCCATTTTTTCAAGTTCTTGGGCGTCGTCCGGTGGAATTATCCCCCCTGCGATTACGAGGACATCTTCATTGACTTTCACTCCATTTTCCTCCAGGAGCTTCAATATCTTTGGTATCAATACCATGTGTGCTCCGGATAGGATGCTCAATCCCAGAACATCCACGTCCTCCTGAATAACGCTTTCCACAATTTGCTCGGGGGTTTGTCTGATTCCTGTGTAAATAACCTCAAACCCCGCGTCTCTAAAAGCTCTTGCAATTACCTTAGCACCTCTATCGTGACCATCCAGACCGGGTTTGGCAATGAGGACCCTAACTTTTGAACGCTCTACCATCTCCACCACCGATTTTATTAACATGAACGAGTATTTAAAGGTTGTCAAAACTAAAGGTCAGAATTTACGTTGGATATTTTGTCCAATTAATGGAATGGAGAGGTTTTTAAGCAGCTGAAACATTCATTTATTGGGTGAGGTGTTGGAAATGGCGATTGTTGATGTTAGGATCTTGGTGGAAGGAGCGAGTGATGTTGAGGTTATCAGCAGAGCGCTTCAGAGCTTGGCATTGGGGAGTGAGTACAATATAACCATATCCTCAATAATTCCTACCACAAACCTTGAAATAGCCAAAAGTGCGGTTGCAGGGGCTGATCTGCTTATAATAGCTACGGATGCAGATAGAGTTGGAAGGGATCTCGCTGAAAAATTCTTCTCGGAGCTTGAGGGTCTAGTGGGAAGGATTGAGAGAATGAAGATACCTCTCGGACATGATCTGGAGCATGTTGATGTTGAGCTTGTTAAAAAAGAGCTTAAAAGTGCTTTAATAAGAGCGGGATTGAAGAGTCTGCAGGTTCTGCCTGAGTATATGAGCCTGAGAACGGAACTCTTGGATATAAAGGGCAAATGCGATGCAGTACTTCAGGAGAAGGAGAACCTTGAAAAGCAGGTTCAGGAACTTCAGGAGAGATACCAATCTCTCTATGACGACTATTACAAGCTGAAAAATGAGAATGAGAATTTAAACGCCCTGTTAAGGAAGAAAGCGGAGAAAGTATATCCAATAGGGGAAGTATGGAGTGAGATGTTTGATATCCCTGCTCCCGATGAGAGGTACATGGCAACTGCTGTGGATAAGCTTGGGCTGCAGGGCAGGATCATAGTGGGCCAGGGTTATGTTTACGCGGAGAGCAGAGAGCTTATAGAAGAACTCTTTAGAACAGTTTATCTTAGTTTGTCCCTTCTAGAGGAATATAAACCCGAACCTGAACCTAAACCCAAACCTGAACCCGAACATGAAGCGAAGGAAGTGAATGCTGAGGAAGCTGAAGCGGAGAAACCTAAAGAGGCTTGAGACATTTCGTGATGCTTATGGAGGAACTTGAAGAGTTCAGGATGCATCTGGAGCTTGAGGGGAAGAGTCCTCATACCATCAAAATGTACTCCTATTACGTGGAGCGCTTTTTGATGGAGGGCTATTCCCCGGACTCCCGCTCGGCTCTGAGATTTCTCGCAAAGCTCAGAAAGGGAGGTTATTCAAATAAGAGCCTCCACCTTGTTGTTCAGGCTTTAAAGGCTTATTTCCGATTTGAGGGATTGGATGAAGAGGCAGAGCGCTTGAAATCTCCAAAAGTTCCAAAGAGTCTCCCTAAAAGCCTGAGGCAGGAGGAAGTGAAGCGCCTTTTGAACGTTGTTCCCCCAACGAGGAGGAGGGACAGGCTAATTGTGCTCCTCCTATACACAAGCGGTTTGAGGGTTAGCGAGCTCTGCAACCTTAAAATCAAAGATCTGGATTTTAATCGTTCCCTTTTAATTGTGAGGGGTGGTAAAGGAGCAAAGGACAGGGTTGTACCGATTCCACAAGGAGTGATGGAGCAGATCAAGGCATATCTAGACGGGAGAGATGATGATAGTGAATATCTATTTGTGGAGGATAGAAGAAAGGAGAAGGGGAAAATATCCCCAAAAACAGTTTGGTATCTCATCAAAAAATATGGAGAGAGGGCAGGTTTTAAGGTTACCCCTCACATGCTCCGCCACAGCTTTGCAACGCATATGCTTGAAAACGGTGTGGATATCAGAGCTATCCAGGAGTTCTTGGGACATTCTTCCCTCTCCACAACCCAGATTTACACAAGAGTTACGGTGGAGCACTTGAGGAAGGCGCAGGAAAAGGCAAAGCTTGTAGAAAACCTTCTGGAGGAGTGACTTAATACACGCCCTTCTTTCTTAGGAATGCTATATAGCTCGAAAATGCTCCTGCGGATATTGTGTCTCCCAGTCCAACGGTGCTCAAGGGATTCTTTACAAGACGTGTTGGTATTATGACGATCTTATATCCAATGGTTCTTATCCTTCTTCTGGCTTCCTCGAATCTAAGCTTGACGTATTCTCCCTGTTCGTTGTAGGGAACTTTTGCACCGACTTTCAGGTCTTCCGGGGATTTCACGTCCCCCAAAGAAGCCCTTGAAGCGGCTAACGTCGTTGCCAGCTCAAGTGATGCCCTGAGCTCTTCCTCGCTTAGGGGGTTGCTGCTCCGGGTTATATACATGATATAGTAGATGGTGTGGATCTGGAGTATCTCTAGGTTTGTCTCGTCTAGGATTATCTTACCCCCGAGAACCACATCCTCTATCCTGTTGTAGTTGAAAATCCTGTCACTGAGCTCGGGGTATCCTATTACGTTTAAAATATGGGCTATTTCCGCTTCATCCATCCCCACACTATCGGCAAGCGGAAAGATCTCCCTAACAACCTTCTTTCTAAGATCCTTATCCTGAATTGATGCAAATTCCACGTGGACTTTAACGTCCTTGTTCCTCTTCAGGAGCTCTATATCCTTTTTTGCCCTCCTTATGTAATAGTCTGCGGTTTTTCCATCCGGGTAGAAGTTTTTAATACCCTGATAACCCGATAGGATTATACCATCCACCATCTCCCCAATCTGAGGTAAGAATGGTCTTAAATCATCTTTCGTCTCTATTCTAAGCTCATCCAAACGGGAAGAAACTATAAAGCGCCCCGAGTGGGGAACCTCCACAACTTCGTCACCAAGCCTGAATTTGGTGCCCTTCCTAAACTCAAAAATTCTGTTGACTTTTACCGGATCCCCTTCCTTATATGCCCTTCTAATCCCTTCGAGCTTCAGCATCTCCTCTTTAACTGCGGGGTAGTATAGGTTCTCTTTATCAACGAACATCTCTGCCTGCCTCTTACCCAAAAGGGGAGAATAGGCAATGACCCTCTTAAAATCCAAATTCGCGAGGAGGTTCGCTATTATGCCAACCTGACCTCCAATCCTCTCCACATCATACTTAAAATGGGAATCGAACCATTTGTTGAGTTTCTGGTTAAACATGGGGACTGCATTTGGCTTTCCCGTTTTTAAGGCATGAATTAGGCGAGCGGCAAAATCAAGGGGTTCATCTATCTGTCTGGGATACTCATCAAGCTTCTTTAGGATATTTCCCGCCCCAAATGTATCGACGAGCTTCTGGATATTTTTCTCATTGAGATACACTATTGCATCGACATTAACATTGTATGCCAAGTAAATGCTCATGTTGCTGAATTCCCTTACGAACTCCCGCCATTCCATGTATATCACCCTAGGTGAATACTAAGCTTCCTACTGCATATCACTTTAAAAACCTATCCCCTAAAATGGATGCTGTCAGGATTGAAGGGATAGTTCCATGCGTACTAACTAGAGGCTTCCACAAACCAAACCTTTCTTTGCTGTTTTCTCAAGCTCTGGGATGCGCTTCCTATTTAACGACGAGACAGGATGGGTTTAAAAGGCATCTACACAAACGTCACAACTTCTTCAAAGCCCTTCCTTCTCTTTCTGGGCTTCTCCTCTCTTAGGGGATAGCCGGCTGTGATCAGTCCGACGAGGTACCATTCTTCTCCCAGACCTGCCACGCTTCTAATCTCCTCTTCTATCCCCTCAAAATTTGCCACTCCCATATAGCACGTCCCTAATCCAAGCTCAACGGCTTTGAGCATCAAATTCTGGATGGCCATTGCAGCACTTTCGACACTCCAAACAAACTCCAAGAGATCGAATTTTTCTCCTTTTAGGAATCTAACATTTTTGTTCATAAAGACACCGATGTATAACGGCGCTCTATACATTTTCTCCTCGTATATGCGCTTCTTCAGTTTCTCGATTTTCTCCTCACTCAGTCCAAAATTCTGATAGTATTCAATCATGCCCTTAGCTATGAGCTCGTAGACCTTCTTCTTCGCTTCACTGCTCTTGAATATCACGAAGAGCCAGTTTTCTAAACCGCTGGCAGTTGGGGCTCTTATAGCAGCCTCTATCAACTCCTTAATCTTCTCCTCTTCAACCTCCCTCTCTTGGTAATATCTCACGGACGTTCGCGTGAAGATGGCATCTCCGAGTTCCATATGCATCACGATTAAATCTCGCCTTTTCCCTTGATTAATATTTCTGAAACCAAAGGTTGTCCATGGAAACCTTATTATACTCCCAATGCGAAGGGATGTTGGTGGGAAAATGTACGGATGGAGAGGTAGGATTGGGCTTATTGTTCCATCATCAAACACGACAATGGAGATGGAGCTTCACGAGGCTCTGCCCGAAGGAGTTTCTCTGCACACCGCAAGGATGCCCCTCAAGGGGGTTACGGAGGAAGAGCTCTTAAAGATGAGTGCACTGGCTGTAGAGAGCGCGAAACTCCTGAAGGATGCTGATGTAGACCTCATACTTTATGGGTGCACGAGCGGCTCTTTCATAGGCGGGGAAAACTTTGAGAATGAACTTGAGGAAAAGATTGAGGATGAAGTCAAGATTCCGGTAGTAACCACAAGCAGTGCAATTTTGGCAGCTTTAAATGCCTTGGAGGCACAGCAAATCCTCGTTTTGACCCCCTACACGGAAGAAATAAACAAGAGAGAACGGGAATTTCTGGAGGCAAATGAGTTTGAAGTCCTCGACATAAGGGGGATGGGTATTGTGGAAAACACAAAAATAGGGAGACTTGAACCATATGAAGCCTACAGACTGGCAAAGGCAATGTTCACGGAGGAGGCGGATGCCCTCTTCATAAGCTGCACAAATTTCAGGACGTTTGAGATAATTGAAGCCCTTGAGGACGATTTAGGGGTTCCTGTGGTAACCAGCAACCAGGCTTCCCTATGGTATGCCCTCAGGGAGCTCGAAATTAATGAGAGCATACTTGGACTTGGAACGCTCCTTAGGGAGTACTAGTTTGTACTTTATCCACATTTTTCTTAAATATCTTGATGCGTATTCTTAAATTTTCTGCATGAATGAATGCAAAATAAGTAAAAGAGAACCAAAAGGGCTATTAATTTCAAATGCGTATAGCATAACGGTGAAAAATGTGAAAAAAGAGGAAGTTGTTAAACGCTATTCACGGGTTTTTCCCAAGGCAGCCCGCGTCAGTTATGCTCCCATAGTGGGTGTTAAAGCAAAAAATGCCAAAGTATGGGATGTGGAGGGAAGAGAATACATCGATTTTCTGGCTGATGCAGCGGTTCAAAATGTGGGCCACAACAATGAGAGGGTCGTTAATGCCATTCTGGATCAGACAAAGAATTTGATTCATTTCACATTTATTTATGGTTTCCCGGTTGAGCCGCTCCTCCTTGCGGAGAAGCTCAGAGAGATTTCTCCTATTGAAAATGCCAAGATCGATCTGGGTTTAAGCGGAAGCGATGCGAATGACGGTGCCATAAAATTCGCTCGAGCTTATACAAAGAGGAGAACGATCCTGAGCTATCTGAAGAGCTATTATGGAGCAACCTATGGTGCCATGAGTGTTACTGGGCTTGACTTTGAAGTTCGTTCCATAGTAGGGGAGCTGAGCGATATCCATTACATACCTTACCCCGACTGTTACCGCTGTCCCTTTGGAAAGGAGCCTAAAAACTGCCACTTTGAATGTATAGACTTCCTGAAAGCCAAGTTTGAGGGGGAGGTTTATGCCGATGGTGTCGCCGCCCTATTTGCGGAGCCAATACAGGGAGATGCAGGTATGGTGGTGCCACCTGAGGATTATTTCAAAAGGTTGAAACGTATTTTGGATGAGCATGGAATTCTGCTGGTCGTCGATGAAGTTCAGAGCGGGCTGGGGAGAACAGGTAAATGGTTCGCGATAGAACACTTTGACGTTGTTCCGGACATAATAACCCTTGCAAAGCCCTTGGGGGGAGGACTCCCCATAAGTGCCATAATTGGACGGGATGAAATAATGGACTCTCTGCCGACAATAGGGCACACATTTACATTGAGCGGAAATCCTGTAGCCAGCAGGGCTGCTCTTGCTGTTATAGAGGAAATCGAGGAAAAAGAACTTTTAAAGAGGGCAGAAAAGCTCGGAAACTACACCTTAAAGCGCCTGAATGATATGAAGGAGGAGTATGAGCTTATAGGGGACGTCCGCGGCATCGGTCTGATGATAGGGGTTGACCTCGTGAAGAACAGAGAGAACAAGGATAGGGCATTTGAAGAAGCTAAAAAAGTTGTCTGGAGGGCGTATGAGCTTGGATTAATACTGGCGTTCCTTCATGGAAATGTTTTGAGGATAGAACCGCCCCTGACGATTGAAGATGATGTCCTAGAAGATGGTCTGAACAGGCTTGAAAATGCAATAAAGGATGTACAGGAGGGAAAAGTTGGGGACGAAGCGCTGAAACATGTTCAGGGCTGGTAGTTTTTCTATTTTCCTTTTCTACATATTTTCTACGTATAAAAGCAAACTATAAAAGTCTGACAGTCATATAACTACTTGGTGAAAAGCGCATGAGAGGAAGAAAACTTTTAGCCTTATTAGCGGTGATATTTGTGTTTTTGTCATACATCGGGGCAGCAGGTGCCTATAACTTTGCCATCAATTCGAGGAACAGTGTTATAGTGCTTCCAACAACAAAGATTGTGAACGGCACCCCCCTTCACATCGGAGAGGATGCCATAAGCGGCTCAAGACTGGGAGCTTTTTTGGTACTTAAAGGAATCAGAACTTCGTATTACACGGATAAGGTCAAGGTGCCCGTGGAATATCACAGCGTTTTGATAGAGGATAATGATCAGTATTACAAGCTAAACAAGATTGATATGCCCGATTTGAGCCTTAACGTGAGTGATTCCCCAACTGGAAAAGCGGTGGTAGTTGCGGTTAATTTCTCAAAGATATCGTATAATTCAACATCAAAGAAAGCTCATTTTGAGGACAGAAGCATCGAGATAATTTTTAATGAAAATACGACTCCTCTGGAGCTTGGAGGGAAAAACACCATCACAGTCGCCACGCAGGTTAATGGAAAGGATGTTATGTACATATACAACTTCGAGGAAAAGGACGATACAGCGGGATTTGGTGCCACGATAAGCATCAATGGATGGAGCATTACGTTCCAGGACATAGATGTAAATCAGGAAACGACATTTACGCAAATTCAGGAGCCGGATGGAAACTTCTTCAAAAAGATACTCGAGAAGGGCAAATACTATCTGTTCTATGAGGATAAGAATGGAAATCTTGATAGGGAGGAATTCGCGAGCTATCCCTCATCCAGGCTAAGTGAGCTCCAGGAGGAAGGTGCTAAAAAGATATTCCTCTTCAGCCCGACTGGCTTCTTCATAGGGATTGGAGGGATTAAACAGGTTCAGTACTCCTATGAATACTACGAAAAGCTCAAGGAGTACAGGGACGGGGACGTATATCAAGGGCAATGGGTATGGGATATAGATCCGGACAGTAACCTCTTCACGATATACCTACACGTAGATCCTGAAAATGGCTTTAACAAGGTAGAGCTGGGTGAGAATATGTGGGTGGTTCTTCCAGTGGGGAACCTAAAACTTCATCCAATATTCACAAAGGACGATAAAGGGAAGATAACGGGAATAGAGGCATATCAATTTGTCCAGACAGAAACCGTTGAGTCCAGGGTTCAGGTTCAAACAACATCGGCAGATGTTGTGGATGATGTGCATGATCTCATAATCACGGATGAAGAGTTAACATCTCTCCCCGACGATAAAAACGTCATAATCGTCGGTGGATGGGTGAGCAACAAGGCGTGGTCACTTCTAGAGCAGGTTTACGGAAAATCCACCATCCAGAACATAAAGGATGACATCATGAGCAAGGGCTATGTTGTTAAAATACTCAACAATCCAGAGAGCTCTAACTATAAGGTAATAATTCTGGCGGGCAAGGGATACCCGGAAACGGCCCAGGCAATTGAGGAATTTATGAGCAATGCCTGATTTTCCTCTCCACTTATTTTAGCATTTCTTATTTGATTCAGAAGATTTATTTGGCTGATTTGAAAACAAGTAACACTTTTTACTTTTCCTAATAAATTTTGCGGTTCATTTCGATATATTTATAAACGCTAAAATATTAAGTTCAAC
>Ga0164310_10001808_pt1 | contig 12241 bp, 11 predicted proteins | sample GuaBasSedimGuay1_FD_121795 | JGI IMG/M metagenome (GOLD analysis project Ga0164310, IMG submission 121795) | Subseafloor sediment microbial communities from Guaymas Basin, Gulf of California, Mexico - Guay1, Core 4569-9, 0-3 cm | ecosystem: Environmental > Aquatic > Marine > Hydrothermal vents... | reverse complement strand
TTTTTATCCGAAACCATTTGCTTCTTATGGGGAAAAAATGAAGGTGCTTATTGCAGCTCGTTGTGATTGGAAGGTGAAGGGCACTGATAAGGTAATACGCGCTTTAATAAAACTCTAAAATTAGCCAGTTCATTAGGGTTGAGATTAAATGTTTTACCAAAGGTTCCTCATAACAGGATAAATGAGTATTATTGGAGTGCAGATATTGTGATTGGCAGTATAGGCGCTGGAGTTCTTGGCATGGTAGCTTTAGAGGCCATAGCATGTAGAAGACCAGTAATAACTTATGTTTCTTCGAGATACCTTGAATATAAAAATTTTCCTCTGAAGGATATAGATAGTGAAGAAAAAATTATTGATGCCATAAACATGGCCGCAGATAAATTATGGATGAAGGAATACGAATATTTAAAGAAAAACCACGATCCAAAAATGGTTATTAGGAAACCTTAAGTAAAAAAGAGCAAAATTAAACTAATGGATTCAAACATGTTTTGCCACTTTCATTGCACATTTTATAAATTAGAGAAGAAAAGAATAGATCTTATACAATTTTTTAACAAATTGATGCGGTTTGTGTTGTTCCGGCAAGTTTTCAACGATTCTGCCGTCCCACCTAATCACTTTACGGTTACAGGCTAAAGCTTCTAACGCCGTTTTGCTATAATCCTTAATTAATATATGCTTCCCTTTATAATATGTCCTTTTTGCATCAATGTAATATTCATAATCACAAAGAATATCAGCAAGTTCTCTATAGGGAATTAGGTTATTTTTTCTATCGTGAATTACAAGTTTTAACTTGTAATTCAAAGCGATCTGCTTTGCAATATCATTTGCTTTATAACTCATAGTTAATGCTGTTCTAGGATATTTAACTGGGTGTTTTTCATAAAATAGTTCAGTATCAACCGGATTAGGTAGCCATATTGCATGTTTCGGTGTTTCTCCGTTTTTTAGGTCTCGTGTTGAGTAAAGAACAATGTCGGCTTTCTTCCAGTATTTACGTCGTTCGTTCCATTTGCCTCTGATGTCTGTTCCGTGATAATGCAAAATAAGCGGCTTATTATAGATGCTCTTAAGAAAGGGTACGATTCTGTCAAAAGCATGAACATGAATTATATCGTATTTAGCCGCTTTTAATAGGGCTTTTAATGCAAAAAAATACGCATTATGATTACAATATTCTCCATAAGTGGTAAAGCCGAACCTATCAAAACTCTTTCTCATAATAACCCAAGATTCAGTTCCATAAATTTTATCCATATATTTTGCAATTATACTTCCAACGCCAGCAGTATTCCAAATGTGTAGCACCTTCAATTCAATCACAAAATTCTGGTAATAAAACGCTTAAAAATTTTATTTAATTGGGCCTATTTCAACTAAAGTTAGGAGTAAGGCTTAACATTTTAATCGCACTTTAAAATAAACTACTAGGAGAGCCACCAGAGGAAAATAAGCATGGACAAGGATATTCTTAGTGCGATAGTATGCCCCCAATGCAAAGAAAATCTAACTAAAATTGACAGCCACTTGAAATGCTCAAAATGTGGTGACGAATTCAAAATCTTCGACAAAATACTCTACCTGAAAAAACAATATAGTTCCGATACTTGGTGACGCTAACAACATTCCATTCTACAGTAATATTGATGTAGTTTTGTTAAACGGGGTTTTAGAATGGGTGGGCTACTATGAGAATAAAGAAACTCCCAAGGAAGTTATTAATTCACAGCTTACAGCATTAAAAAACTGTTACTCATCTTTGAAAAGAGATGGCGTCCTCGTTATAGCCATAGAGAACAGATTTGCACCATATTTCCTTCGCTTCCCAGATCATGGTGGAAGCTATTTTACATCGTTTTTACCAAGGAAACTATCAAATATCATAACAAAAACCTTCCATAAAAGGCCATATAACACATATACATATGACTATTACGGATACAAAAATTTGTTAATGAAAGCTGGATTTGAAAACGTGTACATATATGGTTGCTGGCCACTTTACAGAAAACCCAGAATTATTTATAATCTAGAAAACGATGATGCCATAAAAAGCCTATTTGCATTAAATCTGCCTAAAACTCGCATAGGAAAAGCATATTTTAAAATCGTGTCAAAAAGCTTAATTTTAGCTAAAATGCTCGCTAACTCCTACATAATATTTGCGTTTAAAGGAAAAGGAAGACTTTTAGGAGACATTTTGTACTCCGGGAATGGATTAGGCGTCAAAATATTTGACTTAAAAAACAAGATAGTGATAACTAAAGTTAGACCCAAAAAACTTGCTAAGGCCATTCTAAAAGGCGTCAAAAATATGTATGAAGACAGAAAAACAATTTCTCCTAAACTAAAACATATCGACCATGATAAACGAATTTATGTTGAAGAAATAGTGTATGGAAGACAAGCGACTCTGAACGACGCGGAAAACATATTAGGCCTATTTAATGTTATGTGTGGAATATACAAAAGGTATGCTCAAGGTGTAATAGTAAGCGAATACATAGGGAAAATTAGAGAAAAACTACGATTAATAAGTAAAGAAAGTTTGGAAAATCGTATCTTAATCAACCAAGCTAACAAAATTATCGATTATCTATCTCTAAATTATAAAGATGAAAAGATCATTGTAACAAAAGTCCACGGAGACTTCCACTTAGGCAATATTTTAATCAAAGAAAAAACTAACAATCCCGTACTGTTAGACTGGGAAGCCTCTAGAACCTGTAGCTTACTCTACGACTATTTCACCTTTTGGATGCTAGCTCATTCAGTAGGGCTAATAAACTTAAAGAATTTAATTGAAATAACCCCAAAAAAACTGCCAGAGCAACTCGCTCTCAAAATAATAGATCACTTCAAAACTATTGATAACAAAGTACAAAGAAAGATGCATTTATATTTCAATTTATTTTTACTTGAACGAATATTTTATAAATTCACACTATTGAAAGCAATACCTTACTTAAGAGACCTCGTAACTAAAGAACTGCAACATCAAATATTTTTATGGAAACATATTTCTGGACCTCAATTCTCAGAAAATCGAGATCAGCTTAAAAATACTGAAAATTAACCCAAGATTCATAAAACTAGTTGCCATCATCTGCTTAGTTAGATAGTTTTCACAATTTTTAGCGATTGTCTTGCTTCCTCACAACGTTTTATGAGCTTTTATGGGCTTTCTTTTCACTTTTACTACTTGAGGTTTGAGAGGACAGACGAAAGAGAATTTCGTTAAGTTGACAGAATAACTATCCGCATTTTTTATCTATACCATCTAACTTCTAACTTTCAGAATGCATTTAATCTCTTCTAATATCGATTTAAACAAAAATCTGGCATCTTCGTCTATAGCTAATAAAATTGCAAAGTATATGGCTCCTGCAATAACAGTATACAACAAAACAGTCGAAATTTTGGTTGGATGATCTATTAAGAGGAGAAACACTGCCATAATCGTTGAAGCGAGCGAATATTTCAGCAAGTTTTTCCATGGAAAAGGAAAAGTTATCATTCTTCTCGTTAAAATAACCCTTACAATTAGAAGGATAATCTCCGCGGCAAGCAACAATTGCACAAAATAAAATGATGCAGCTACCGCCTGCTGGACAGAATCAACTGCCAAGTTTACATTGAAAGTTGAAAGAACAAAATATAATGCGGGCAAAACAATTAATGCCTTTATATAAGGTAATGTAAAAACCGCGAAAATCTTGCTGCGAACAAGCTTTTTTAATGGAATTCTCGCCTCCAAATCAAATTTTTCAGCTCCAAATATTATCGAATTAAGAACTTGTGAAACTGTTAAGGCAAGCATGGAAGGTGCTAACAAACGCAAAATAGGAGCCGCAACCGAATAATCCACTAGTTCGCCCTTAATAACGCGTTTACCAAGAATCACCAGAAACGAGTCCGCAAACGCGATAACGCCAGCCATCATTGGCAATACAAACATGAAAAGCAACTTAAAAGATTCTGAAACATCCTTCGGATCTCTCCGCATAAGAAGCCGAGGATACAGAGCAAAAACAAGAAAAGTGGCGTAATTTATAACGCTAGCTACCTGATATGAAGCCCCATAAAACGCCCTTGCCTTCAACCCTACTTCTTCACCACAGACTATAATAAGCATTATCGGAGCAAAAGCAGCCACTCTATAGCCAACAATATTATATAAGTTGGCAGTTGAACCCTTCACCCACTCTTTAACATACACCCACTCAATTCTCCCGCGTAAATTTTCTCTCCCAATATAAACGTAAACCATAACTTGAACTAAAAAGGCGCATATTAACGCCAACATCGCACCTTGAAGTCCCATTCCCATATGCATTATAAACCAATAACCAAGACCCACCCTGACAATTTCCTCAAGTAACAACCCATAACCCAAAGTCTCTATCTTAGCAACTCTTAAAATAGGCTGGAAAGCTGAAACTAAATAAATTTCAATTACATGAATCGACGCCAATAAATAGACAGGAAGATAGTCTGAGCTTATATGCAACAATGGAAGCAAAAATGGTACAATAAGAACGTAAATTGACGCCGAAATCACCCCTAAAAGTAAGTTTGCACAAACTCCTGTTCTAGCTGAGTCCTTATATCCTCTAGCGAAGAAACGTATAATCCAAAACGGCACAACATTTGACAGCAGCGTAAAATACGCAACAACATCATTAGTAACGTTCGTCCAAACCCCATATTCAACATCTGGAACATTCCTTGTAATCATAATCGTGAAAGCCAAACCAGTTACAACACTTACCATTCGTGAAAGAAACAGTACCAGTCCAGACCGAACCAGTCGCGGCGGCTCTTCCAACCTTTAACTCTCCGAATGAACTTTCGCTTTAAACAATTCCATTTCATAAATATCATTGAAAAATGTTTGTTTTCATATACGGCTTAGAACCTCCTTTAAGTAGACTTCGATGCTTTTAGATCCCCCTGTTCAATTTTAACTATTAGCCTCAAGATTAAAACTTCCTCCTATCCCGCTTCCATGCTTCCCTGTCCTAGACCTATAAGCAATATGCCCTCTTTTTTCGCTTTATCACGATCTATTATGTGACTTAAATCAACAATTGCCGGATGTTTCATTAAGGTTTTCACCTTTTTCAAACTTAATTTTTTATACTGGTCATGGCCGACAACTATAAGTAGGCAGTCGCTATCTTTGAGGGCTTTTTCTAATGAACCTTCACCCGGATAGCCGAGCTCTAAAAGCTCTTTTTTACTGAAAAATGGATCGTGAACCTTTACTTTGGCTCCCTTAGCTGTAAACATTTTGACAAGCCTTAAGAGAGTGACTCCTTTGGAATCTTTTACATTAGCCTTACGAGAGACTCCTAAGATTGTGATTTTGGCCCCCCTTAAGGGCTTGCTGTAGCTCTTTAACGCCTTTCTCACTAATTTAACTATGTGAGTAACCATAGATTCGTTAGTTTTTCTAGCAAGTTCAATTATTCTTAACCTAATGCCGAGGCTATCAGCTTCTTTCATAAGTAGATAGAGGTCTTCGAGTACATACTCATCTGCCATTCCTGGAACTACAAGGTGACAGTAAGGAACAATATTTGCAGCTCTGTAAACTTCCATATAGTCTATTCCTAATCTTTCACAGAAAAGCGCCAATTCGTTGCTTAAGGCTAAGTTTACGTCTCTATAAACATTCTGGAAGATTTTCGCTGTTTCCGCTGCTTTTATGCTACTTAGGGGGATTATTTCGGAGTTAATTATTGTTTTGAAAAGTAAGGATGCTGCTTTTAGGCTTTCATTATCTATTCCAGCGATTAATCTTGCGTAGTTAGAGATGTCGTAGGGCGCTTTTTCCGCAGCAGCTAATGTTGGGCTGTAGGCTAGGCCGAAATCTCTTCCGGCTTTAAGTCCAGAGGCATTTTCAATCCAGCTTTTAACTAGATTTTCAGTTACTCCTGGACCGACGGTATTTGTAATTACAACTAATGAACTCCTTCGCAAGTCTTTGCCTATCTCCTTGCAAGTTGTTTCGAGTCTAGAGTAGTCGGGTCGCATTTTCTCATCTACTGGAATATTAATAGCCACAATTATAACATCACTTTTGGATACCGCACCTTTAATATCCACGGTTGCGTTAAGTTTTCTCTCTTTAACATTTTTAGAAACTAATTCTTGAAGGCTAGGTTCTGAAAATGGGCTTTCACCTTTCTTTATAGTTTCTACAACTCCTCTATCTTTGTCAACTACTACAACCTTGAAGCCTGCATTCGCAAGTAGACATGCTGTTGTTAAGCCTGCTCCTTTATATTCAACAACACATATTCTGATTCTACTTCTTTTCTCAATTGAAGTTAACACTTCTTCATTGATCTTCATTCTGCGTAACCTTTGCATTTTTCTTTATCTCTTAAACTTATAGTCAATGATTGCCTAATGAAGATTTAGTGGTTTAAAACTTTTACACTGCACTGTGAAAAATTTTCAAATGTTCTTACCTTTTGGCGGTCTTCCTATTCCTCTGTCTGCTTCGTTTAATTTATTTCTTCCGTCGACAATTATGCAGTCATTTTTTGTCTTTTCCCGGATGCCTCTAAATTTTTCGTACATTGTCGCTATTATAACGCAATCAGCTTTTTTCAGAAGTGCCTCATACTCTCCGCTTTTAGCACCTGTAATTTTTTCAACTTCTTCCTTAGTAAATATAGGGTCAAAAATTGAAACTTTAGCTCCTTTCGTTTTCAGCATCTTCGCCATTTCAAGTGTAGGCGAATTCAACGTTTCTTTTATGCATGGGCGGTAGGCTAGGCCTAAGATAACTATGTTGGCTCCTTTAATGTCTTTGCCCCTCCTTTTAAGTTCTTCTTCAGCCAGCTTAACTGTGTATTTAGGCATATTCTCGTTTGTCTGTCTTGCAGCTTTAATCAATGGAACTACTTGGTCGGCGTTTTTTAGGCTGTTAATTATAAAGTACGGATAGACTGGAATGCAGTGGCCACCCACGCCGCAGCCGGGATTCAACATTAGTCTTCGAGGTGAACTGTTGACAGCTTTTATTACTTCCATGATATCTATGTTGTATTTGTCTGCTAGTTTTGCCATTTCGTTCGCAAAGGCTATGTTTACGTCTCGCCATATCCCTGCTGCAAGTTTAATCATTTCGGCTGTTCTAGGATTTGAAACAATTTCTATCCCAGCTGGACAGATTGTTTTATAGATTTCGCCCGCAATGAAAACTGTTCTTCTATCAACGGCTCCTATTATTTTCTTTAACTCTCTAAGTCTGGAAAAAACCTTTCCAGACATAAGTCTTTCAGGAGAGTAGAACAGTCCAAAGTCTTTCCCGGCTTTAAGGCTGGTTTTCTCTAGAATAGGTTTCAGTATGTTTTCAGTTGTCCCTATAGGTAGAGTGGTTTCGTAGCCCACTACATGTCCTCTACGAAGATTTTTAGAAATGATTTCGGTAACTTCAATTAACTTCGAAATATCGGGCTTTTTCTCCTTATCTAAGCCTAAGGGAATTATGGTTATAATGAAATCGCTAGTTTTCACCGCGTACTCCGCATCTAAAGTCGCAATCAACTTTTTATTCTTGATAGCTTTAGCTAATTTTTCGTCAAGTTCAGGTTCTTTAAACCATGTTATGGCTCTGTTTACGTTTTCTACAACTTTGGGATTGACATCCACACCAGTTACTCTAAAGCCAGCTTCCGCGAAAGCGCATGCTAACGGTAATCCCATTTTACCCAATCCGAAAATGCAAATGTTGACATCTCTTTGTTCGATTTTCATTTTGATTTCTTCTTCGCTGAGGGTAAACAATTTTTTCACTTGGGTTAAAGCTTAGATTGGCGCGTTAAATTTTTTCCGCTAACCTATTTATTGCATTAATTAATGGGCCTTCTTCAAATCTTAAGGAAACTATAGGTATGTTCACCACTTTTTCCAGAGTAGTTGCCGCGATTGGACCGCAGATTAACCCTTTTACGCCTTCTCTTTCGGCTCTTATCCCTTGAATTATCTCTTCTTCAATAGTTGTAGCTGGAAACTCCTTTACTCTAATTTCTTTATCGCCAATCTTCAAGGTTTTTCCGATGGTATCTAAGGCTCCTCGGGCGGTTACTATACCGATAATGAACTTATGTTCGTATCCCTCCAATTTTTTTATGGTGTGAATTATCTGCTTCAAAGTTGAGATTCTGAAGTCTTTTCTTTCACCCGAAATTATCTTATAGAGGGTTCCTTCTGGTACTTGGCTTACTTTTGCAAATTCGCGGATACTAATTCCTAGTTTCGCTATGACATCTTTCAGTTTTTCCCCAAAGTTACCTTCTATTATAGTTTGCAATAATTCCAGCCACATAGTTTCTTATTAGGAAGACTTAACATATATATTTTTCCTTTTTTGACAGAAAAATTAGTATGAAAAGGAAAAATATAAATAACGAAGTAAAGACGATTAACATGCATAGGTGAAAAAGGGTGAATACAAAGGTAAAAGCGGCTTTAGCCGTAGTCTTGGCTGCTGTAGTGATGATCGCTGGTTGGCAAGTATGGTCATACCTAAACCATAAAGCGGTGGATATACGATATGGTGGACAATACTATCCAGGCGAGTTTCTGCTGCTTGGAATGCCCGAACTATGGGAAAAATATAACCTAACAGTTGAGCACATCTTATTCAGTTCTGGAGCTGAGGGAAATGAAGCATTAATATCTGGAAAAGTTGACATCAATTGTGGAGCCGACACAAAAACAATAGCATTGTTTAATGCAATACCCGACCAAGCGTTGATTATAGGTACGTTACAGAGAGGAGATCGATACGCAACTGTTGTTCGGGCCGACTCAAACATCACATCATGGGATGGTCTCATAGGGAAGAAGGTAGCTACAAGGTTTGGAACAGGCGCCGAAGGTGTACTAAGAAAGTTCTTTAATCGAACATACTCCGAGAAGCTTGGTAGGAATTACCGATGGGAAGATTTTGAATGGGTAAACCTCAAGGTTGAAGATATGATAGCTGCTTTAGAAAGCGGTCAAATTGAAGCATTTACCGCTTGGGAGCCAACGCCGGCAATAGCTGAAGCACAAGGAGTTGGAAAAGTTATAAGAACGTATGGGGACATAGCGCTTGTTCCTGTATGCCTCCATACTACGAAGGATTTTGCATATAAACACAAAGATCTTATAGTTAGATTCCTTGCAGTTCACCTAGAAAAGGCAGAGATGATAAAAAATAATCCAGATGAATGCGCCCAGATAGCGGCACAAGCTGCGTCGAATATGGGAATAGAGGTTTCACCTGAAGCATTTAAGATAGTGTTTAAACGCATTGACTTTACCATAGAATTTAATCAGACAATAATAGATGCCATCTACGACACCGCCGAATTCTTGTATCAGCAGGGTAAAATAGATAAGATACCTACACTCGAGTGGGATACAAGCTTCCTTGAGGAGGCTAAGCTGCTAGTAGGCAAGTAGACTTCGAGGCAGGGAAATCTGTGAAAGCCAAGGAGTTGATGCAAAGCATTTTCTACTTTTTTATTTCAATAGCAATTATTTTGGCAGTATGGGAAGCTGTCTCTAGACTTGAAATACTGAACCCTTCACTGATATCAAGGCCAAGTGAGGTATTCACCGTTTTATGGAAATTACTTTTAAAAACTTCGCCCTCTGGAGCACCAATTTTGCTGACTCATATTTACGCGAGCTTGTATAGGCTATTATACTCCTACGTAATCGCAATGGTGATCGGGATAGGGCTGGGCATACTCATAGGGAAAAATGATAAAGTTTACTGGTTTTTTGAACCCCTAATAACCCTTGCATTACCCATTCCCGGAATTGCTTGGGCACCCATATTTATGGTTTGGTTAGGATTCGGAGACCCCACCATAATCACTGTAGGCGCCCTTGCCGCCTTCTTTCCCATTGTTTATAATGCTTCGGCCGGTGTAAGAAGTGTCAAAAAGGAATTTATATGGGCTGCTCAATCAATGGGAGCGAATGAAAAAACAATTTTCCTCAAAGTGCTACTTCCCGCTTCTCTAGGCTATATTTTCACGGGGATTAAGCTTGGCCTAGCTAGAAGTTGGCGGACAATAATTGCCGTTGAGATGATAGCCGCTAGTCTGTGGGGGTTAGGTTTTATGATTTTTGATGCTAGAGATTACTTGCAGCCTTCAGTAATTTATGCTGGTATAGTGGCGCTAGCGTTCATCTACTTCCTCATTGAAAATGTAATCAAGCTCATAGAAAAGAGAACCATTGAAAAGTGGGGTATGGTTAGAGGGGAGGTCATCTAAACGTCAAATTCACATTTTAAACTGACTAAATCGCTTCGCTTTCTGTACCCAGTGCTAATTATCTTATTTATCTGGGAATTATTTGTTGACTTTAAAATTCTCAGCCCCAGACTTCTCCCTTCTCCCAGCAATATAATATATACGATGTACAGCTTGACATTTCCTGACCCTTTGTTGTTGACCTATCTAGGTAAAAGTTTGTACCGTTTCGCTGTCGGCTATGGACTTGGCATACTGATTGGAATTCCGCTGGGATTTCTAATGGGAACGAGCAAGCATCTTTATAGGCTTGTGTCCCCGATTCTCAGCATCTTAATTTCTATTCCAACAATTGCTTGGGTTCCCCTCTTTCTAATAATTATAGGGATAGGCGATGAAACAATAATTCTAACAATCTTTCTGGGATGCTTTTTCTCTATAGTCTACAGTACAATGTATGGAGTGAGAAGTGTGAGTAAAGAGTTAATATGGGCTGCTAAAATAATGGGCGCCAATAAAACAGCGATTTTCCTCAAAGTTGTCCTGCCGGGGGCTCTTGTTTCCATAATAACTGGACTGCGACTTGCCGTTGGCTACTCTTGGAGAGCACTGGTTGGCGCGGAGATGCTGGCCTCCATTACGGGAGGGATAGGGTATATGATATATGCCGCGAGAGCATTTAATGCCATCAACAGAATGTTTGCTGGCCTATTCATTATTGCAGTGGCAGGTCTTCTTATAGATCAATTTATTCTCGGCACAATAGAGAAGAAAACCATTGAAAAGTGGGGTATGGTTAGGAGGAGAGAGTAAACTTGAAGGACAAAGTTAAATTGAAGGCAATAGGCGTTACGAAAATTTTTGAAGAAGGAAAACAAAAAGTTGTAGCTCTGAAGGATTTTAACTTAGAAGTAAAAGAGAACGAGTTCACAGTGATAGTTGGGCCTTCAGGATGCGGAAAATCCACTTTTCTATATATGGTTGCGGGTTTCGAAAAGCCAACTGAAGGTAAAATCCTACTTGACGGTAAGCCTATAACGAAGCCAGGGCCAGATAGAGGAATAGTCTTTCAAGAGCCAGCTCTATATCCCTGGAGAACCGTCTTAGGTAACGTGATGTTTGGACTTGAAATAATGGGGATGCCTAAGGAAAAAGCAAAGAAAAAGGCAATGCAATATATTAAAATGGTTGGGTTAACAGGATTTGAAAATGCCTACCCACATACCCTTTCGGGAGGAATGAAACAACGTGTGGGGATAGCCCGTGCACTCGCATACGATCCGGAAATTCTATTAATGGATGAGCCCTTCGGCGCATTAGATGCTCAAACACGCAAAATAATGCAGCAGGAACTTGTAAAAATATGGGAGAAAACCAAGAAAACAGTTATTTTCGTAACCCATTCTGTCATTGAGGCTGTTTATCTTGCTGACACAATAGTCGTTATGACAGCACGGCCAGGAAGAGTGAAGGGGATAATTAATGTTGATTTACCTAGGCCTAGGAGTTACACAGATAAAGAATATCTTAAAATAAGGGAAAGGGTTTTAGCTCTCTTGGAAGAAGAGGTTAGAAAAAGCTTAGAATTGGAAAGAAAAATTTAAAATTAAATTTTTACGGCAACGGGTTCTATGTCTATCCCTCTTATCCATAATATCCTCTTTTTGAACGCATTAAACTTGGGCAGTTTCGGAATGGGTTCATCAAAGGCGAGTTTCAGATAAATTTCTGGCAGATTTATTCCAGCTTTCACGTACATATAGGAGGGCGTAAAAAATCTTCCCGGATTTATCTCTGTAACACATGGAGTTCCCTCCCTGTTTTCTTTAAAATCTATCGAGAAGATACCGTTGGGCTTTTTTGTTATAGAATCTATAGTTTTTAAGGCAATTTCGTCAATTCTTTTGTCAGTTATAATCTTTGCAACAGATGGAGTACCTGTGATCCCCGACGGGCTTACA
>Ga0164310_10001807_pt1 | contig 12251 bp, 7 predicted proteins | sample GuaBasSedimGuay1_FD_121795 | JGI IMG/M metagenome (GOLD analysis project Ga0164310, IMG submission 121795) | Subseafloor sediment microbial communities from Guaymas Basin, Gulf of California, Mexico - Guay1, Core 4569-9, 0-3 cm | ecosystem: Environmental > Aquatic > Marine > Hydrothermal vents >... | reverse complement strand
GTTTTAAAGCTTAAGAGTGGGAATAAAAAAGTTGAGGTTTTTTTCAAGGAAGGGCAGATAGTTCACGCCACAGGCTCAGAAAAAGATATGAGGCTCGGGCATCTTTTGAGGACTCAGGGCGTATTGTCTGGTGAAGATCTTCAGAAGATGGTGGAACTTGCTGCCGAAAGCAATGAAAGTCTGGGGCGTATCCTGGTAAAAAAAGGTTATATTTCTTCTGATGCTCTGAAAAAATTTGTGCAACATCACGTTAAAGAGATCCTGTACAGCCTTTTTCTCTGGAAAAAGGGTGAATTTGAGTACGTTGACCAGCCGGTGGATCTGGGCAAAGAATGTCTCACCGATATAAATCCAATGGAAATTATACTGGAGGCCACTCGCAGGATAGACGAATGGTCGATTCTCCAGAAGCATATTCCCAATAACCAGGTGGTATTTAAACTTTGTGATCAGCTTGAGGGGAAGAGCGAAGAAATAAAACTTAACGCGAACGAATGGCGAATTCTTTCCCTTGTAGATGGTAACAGAACACTGGAACAGGTTGTTCAGGACAGTGGATATGATGAGTTTGCGGTGTACAAGATAATCCACTCTCTTATTGCGTCCGGCCTGATAGAGAAAAGCGACGAAATTGAAGCGGGTGAACAAGGGGGAGTAGTAGATTTTTCCGGCATTGTTACCATTTACAACGACATACTTGAAATAATACATGAAAACGTGATCGAAGACATCGGAGTGCGTTTCTATGCTTTTTTTGATCAGGCAGTTCGCAAACTTCCCAAGTCCGGTAAGGCTCTTTTGAAGGGTTATGATTTCAGTGTGGGAAGCAAGGTCAACATCCAGAGGATGTCGGATTACGCTAGTAGTCTCGGGAGCTTTGAAGAAGGCAAGAAGCTTATCTTCGAAACATTCAACGCACTGCTCAAAAATTTAATAAACCTGGAACTCGAAGTGCTCGGGATGAAAGTTGTGGAGAAGACAATAAAGGAAATTGAAACAACTTTGGCCTACGTGAAAAAATATCAGAAGAGCTCTTCCATCAAGTTACAGGTGGTTAGCGAGATTACGAAAATACTGGTGGATTTCAGGAAAAAGACACCGGTGGCCATAAAAAGTAAGCCAAACAAGAATGCCAACGCCAAGAAAAACAAGAAGAAAAAGAAAGGGTTGTTTTCGTTCATTAAAAAAAAGTAGACATCACAGGTGCAGGAAGGTGCTTTAAAATCACAGAGAGGTAACTGATATGGAAATCAGTGGATATGTATTTAATATTAATGACGTAATTGTAAAACTTTTCATGTTGGTTATTTACGGAATTATTGCGTTTATTTTTCTTAAAGCTCGCAAAAACTTCAGTGGTGGCAAAATAGCTCAGGTGAGCACGCTGATAGTGATCATGATTTTGTTATTTGCCGTGTCTGATCTCGTATACTTTTTGGTTCCTTTTATCGGTCAGGCGTTTACTGTTGCTCTATCAACTATATTCAGACTTATCGGTCTATGTGTGTTGGCCTTCGGAGGGGTCAGACTGGTCACTATTTAATATGGCTTGAGAAAAATCCACTACAGTTGTATATTAAACCCCAGTGTGCAGCTACCCCGGTGCATATCTTCGCTAAATCTCATCCTGCACAAAATTTCAAAAGGAGGGATTGTTAGGGCTAATGTTAAGGCCAGTATTTGTTATTGCCAGAGATATACCCGATTTGTGGTACCAGCTTGTCAGAAAAGCAGTTGAGGAAGGCCGAGAGTATCAGGTTACTGCAGGGAGCACGCCCACCAAGCGGTGGGAACTCGACTTTGTGTCAGCTCAAATCACTCATCCCGGAACGAGGCCTCTCGAACCCCATATACCGGAAGGGCTCAGCATACCAAACCCGATAGATCAAGGCTACCTGGAGTCTTACCTTCCTTATTACATGACCGATGTCGCCCAGCCCGGGGAACATTACACCTATGGTGAAGACCTGTGGTGGCAGATTGAATGGGTCATAAACTATTACAAAGAACACGGTCCGGGTACCAAACATTGTTACATGACTGTCGGTAGACCTGAGAGCCTCTATTTTTACGACGAAACGGTAGACTACAGGGAAGACATAGTTGTTACAGATCGGAAAACTGGAGAACTTGTCAGAAAACGTACCATAGACAATTCGTTCAATAAGGAGCATCCTGGTACCACCCAGTGTCTGAGGGGCATAGATACGGCTATCAAGTTTGGGAAATTGCACTTTAGCATTCACTTTCGAAGCTGGAACTTATGGAACGGGTTGCCTGCCAACCTTGGGTGTCTTCAGTTGGTCAAGGAATACATGGCTCAGGAAATTGGCGTGGAAGACGGTGAAATATTCGTTAGCTGCTTGAAACTGGGACTTCAGGAATCCGTGTTTGACCTTGCGAAAATGCGCTTGTATCTTGAAGAAGTTACAAGCAAGAGGGTGGACACGTAGTCTCATTCAAGCAGGCGAGTAATTGCCCTATTGTACTTTGAGCGATTTAATGATACTAGTCGTCATAGGTTTAAGTGAAAACCCTTTTGAACGACCGATGTCATGATACTACAAGGGTTTTTTACTTTAGCCTACTTGCTTGGATTACCTCTTTCGCGGGAATGATGTCGAATCTATCCTCCTGTCATTCCTGCGCAGGCAGGAATCCAGCGTTGTTGGTTGTAGTCATCATTTTTCCCTTGAATTTCACTCTTTGCAGTACCCAAGACCGGCATAAATGTTAATTATTGAATTTGATGAGGAAACAAATTAATTACAATGTACGGAAGGGGATACAAATGCCAGTAGAAGTCAGAGAAATCATGTCGCCTGATCCGGTGGTTTTAACCGTTGATGATGAGCTTTCCCTGGCTCATGATATTATGAGTCTGGGTAGAATAAGACATTTGCCGGTTGTTGAAGGTTCTAAGCTTGTGGGAATCATCAGTCAGAGGGACCTCTTTAGGGCTTCTTTGGCATCCGTGCTGGGTGATGATTACGATAAGAACAGGGAACATCTAAAATCCATTAAGATTAGAGAAATAATGGTGAAAAATGTAATTTCCGTCTCACCAGGGATGAGCTTGCAAGAGGCCGGAAGAATAATGTTAAAGGAAAAAATCGGTTGTCTCCCGGTTGTAGAAGACGAAAAATTGGTGGGACTGATCACCGAAACAGACTTACTAAGCTTTCTTATAGATCACATATTACCCTTTTACGAAAAATCAAACTAGGTTTTCGTAGTTATTGTTTGCTTGAGTATCCTACCCTTCGTGTTCCTGCACAGCGAGAATCCTGGCTATGACAATTCATATAGACGGAAGAATCGGTGAAGGAGGAGGGCAGGTTCTGAGAACTTCTCTGTCTCTTTCTGCAATAACAGGTAAAGCATTTGTAATTGAGCACATTAGGGGCAAAAGAAAAAAACCCGGCCTTAAAAGACAACATCTTGTGTCGGTGGAAGCTGCAGCAAGTATATGTGGTGCAGATTGTAAGGGGGACTCTCTTAATTCGCAGAGACTTGTTTTTAATCCCAGTAAAATTCGTGCTGGAAATTACAGCTTTGATATAGGAAGCGCAGGATCATGCTGTCTGGTCTTGCAGACCGTTCTACCCATTCTTTTTTATGCCGATTCTTCCTCTACAGTAACCATACAGGGCGGTACTCATAATCCCATGGCACCTACGGCCGATTTTTTGGCCAAATCCTTTTTGCCGGCTATCCATCGGTTCGGATTTAATGCGTCTTTAAATTTAATGTCATATGGTTTTTATCCTGCGGGAGGAGGAAAGATCAAAGCGGAGATCCGGCCTGCCGGGGATCTACCAAAAAAAGTGGAATTAATTGAAAGGGGGCCTCTTTTAAAGAAAAGGGCCAGAATTCTCCTGTCAAAACTTCCGCAGCACATAGCGGAAAGAGAAAAGAAAATTCTGCTAAAACAGGGTTGGTTTGAGACTGATGAAGTTGAAATAGTTAACATTACAAACAGCCCCGGACCCGGAAACGCAGTTATAATTATTTTGGAGTATGAAAATGTAACGTGCGTGTTTCAGTCAATTGGAGAAAAAGGAAAAAGGGCAGAAAAGGTAGCAGCAGAAGCGTATAACGCCGCAGCTTATCATCACAAAAGTATGGTACCAGTTGAAAATTTTCTTACGGATCAACTTCTTATCTATCTTGCGCTTGTGTCAAATGGGACGTTTTTGACCAGTAAGGTGTCGTTACATTCTCATACTAATATGAAAATAATTGAAAAGTTTCTGCCGGTAAAATTTGTGGTAAAAGAAATAGCCAGCGGACAAAAACTTAACTGTACGGGTAAAATCTTCAGGTCTGTCCACTCCTGATGAGGGAGACAGTTGCGCATTTTGACCCAACTGTAAAAATTGATCAATATGCGTGGTAAAACCGTAACCCGCCGCCATTTTACGCAGAGACCTTTAAAATGCGCGATTTTTCAAATCCCAACTATTTTCGTGGTTCATAGTGCTGTCCTACAGCGTAGGGGTATGGAAAGCTATTTTACTCACGTTTTCACTGTTTGCCAGGGCCTTCCAATATTGGCCATGGGAGTTTGTGCAGGATATGTTAATCGATTTGATTTTTTTTGAAAACTAGCTACTTATCAAGTACCTAAGTACCCGTTTTATTGAAAGCCAAGCTCACATTTTACTGTTTCAATTCCGAGTTTCTCAATTACCATGTCAAATCGGCCTTTTTTTGAAATGTGGTTTATAAAAAGATCAGCTGCTTTTTTTAGAACACTTGCTGCTTCTTCAGGAGTTGCTATCTTCCCTATTTCAATTCCTACTTTTGGTTTGTAACCGCCATGACCAGCTATTAGAACCTTAAATCCACTTTTGGAACCAACAAAACCAATGTCTACTAAGTTCGCCCATGAACAGCAGGCAGGACAACCCGAGATCCCCACTTTTAGCTTAGGCGGGATTTTTATTCTCGCAGTCTCACTATATAGGTATTCGGCTAATGGGAGTGTCTCTTGGAAGCTCAAAGGACAATGTGGTTTGCCTATACAGGTCATGGCCTGTGAGATATCTACTGTTTTCTTTATTTTCCCACCAGCTTCTTCTATCAGTGAAATAGCTTCGACGCCCGCCTCCTTGTTTAAATCTAAAAGCATAATTTTTTGGGATGTCGTCAGATGAACTCGGGCTTCACGTTTGCGAGATATTTCCAGAATTTTCTCCAGAATGTCTACATTAACAAATCCCCCAGGGCACTCTATCAATATACCAAATGAGCCATCTTTTTTTGCCATTAAACCAGCAACTGTATTCGAGTTACCGATACTCATTTGAGAAACCTCCTCTATAAAACAGGATCTATTAACAAAAAAAACGACCGGGAATCTTCAGTTAGAATGAAAATCAAAATACTCCCGGCCGCTTAGTAGTCGAATAGGATCAGGTTGCTTTTTCCACCTGTACCTTAATGTATTTGAGTAATGGATTCCCTCCGTTTGGATCACATGTGTTTGGTTTAATAATACCTGGCGTGTTTACTCCTCCAAATTCAGGAAATTTGGGATCAGCTTCTAAACCTCTTATGTGGCCAAATCCACCGCCAGCTGCAACTACTCCTCTCATGATATCATCCGTAAGATAAGCACTCATGGTCTTTTGTCCCCATGGTGACCTGACGATAATCTTATCCCCGTTTTCGATCCCTCTTTCTTTGGCATCTTCACTGTTAATCCATAGCGGATTGGTTGGCTTCATTTTCATTAAAGTATGATTGTTGAAGGTTGAACAGTGTTCGTGCTCATAAAGTCTAAAATTACCAAATATCAGCGGGTAGTCGTTATCAGGTTTGAATTCAGGATCTGGATCCACATAATCTGGTAATGTTTCAGCACCTTTTTCTTCTGCCACAGGGTTTTTGAAATTATATTTCCCAGTTTTTGTTTTCCCTGATGATCCGTAGCCCTCTGGAACATTAAATGAACCCCACTTCTTGTACTTATAATATTCAGCTTCATCCGTGATTATGAAGCCCTTTTCCTTTAGCTCTTCAAATGACCACGGCGTTCCTTTAAGCATATTTTCATGTGCTTCACTGATATCATTCCATGGGAAGTATTCTCGTAATCCTAATCGAGTGGCGATCTCTTTACACATCCACCACCATGGCCTTGAGTTATAAAGAGGTTTTGTCAATTGGGCAAAATAGGCAATGAATGCTTCGAATAACCAGTCCGCTTTGACTTGGCTATCTTCAGCGGTTACACAATCGGGAAGTACCACGTCACTATATATACCAACATTGGGCATCCAAGCATCTATAGTCACTAAAAAGTCAAGGTCTTGACATGCCTTCGCAGTTGCTGCTTCATTGCCCCATGATAGAATAGCATCACCGAAGTAATTTATCATTACCTTAATTTTCCCTTCGGCCACATTCTTTGGGAACATTGCTGGAATAGCACCTGCCCACATCTTCACTTTATCCAATTTCGGTGGAGCATTTTTGGGAGGTTTAGTTTGGCCTTCGCCCCATGCAGATTTCAATTTACGTTTGAAAGGTAAGCTTGGACCTCCAGGGGCGTCGAATGTACCCAAAAGGCCGTTGAGCGCCTGAACAGCCATGGTTCCTTCATACCCATTTGGTACTTGAGAAACGCCAGCCCAGCTTCCAACTCCCTTAGCCTTTGCTGCTGCAAATTCTTTTGCAATTCTTTCAATGGTCTCCGCGGGTACTCCACTGATTTTTTCTGCCCACTCAGGAGTTCGAGGAATCCCATCTTCCTCTCCCAGCAGTCTCTTTTTAAAATCTTCGAATCCATAAGTCCAGTTTTCAACAAATTCTTTATTATAGAGTTCGTTTTTTACGATAACGTAACACATAGCCATCGCTACCGCACCATCAGTACCTGGTTTTAATGGAATCCATTCGGTGGCGGCGGCTGCTGTCTCAGATTTTCTAGGATCGAAAACCACCATTTTGGCGCCTCTTTTCAAGGCGTTTTTGATCATTGTAACCTGTCTTCTTCCGTAAGATGTCGAAAGCGGGTTCTGACCAAAAAAGATCATATAATCCGATTCAGCAGTATTTAGCCATGGTCGCTTGTCGTTGAGGTTGTGTTCGTTGGCCATACGATTGGCATTGTCACACATTGGTCTATGTGTGACTTTGTGAGCTCCATAGTGATCAAAGAGCGCCTCATGATACCAGTTGTTCCAATCATTGCCTCTGAAATAAAGGACAGTACTCGGGTCGGCTGCTTTTAATTTATCGGCCACAAGATCAAGAGCTTCTTCCCATGTTGCCTTTCTAAATCTGCCATTTTCTTTGATAAGTGGTTCTTTTAGTCGATAGGCACTGTAAACCTGAGCTCTTAAAGCGGCTCCTTTAGGACAGATCGCACCGCCTCCTTTTGGGTCTCCCTTCAGTCCACTAGTCTTAATAAGTATTCCGTCTCTCACAGTAGCTTTCTGGCCACATAATGCACCACAGATGTAACAGTGTGTTGGAATGGTTTTTTCTGGCTCTGGTTCTCTCGAACCTTTTGCGATTGTCACGTAGTCGCCTGCTAGGTTAAGTCCCTCTACGACGCTGCTCAGCTTTGCTATTTCATTCTTGTACTGTTCGTTGTCAGGATACAGATCACGAAATAGAAAACTCTGGGTCAACAGTGAGAGCCCTTTGTAAAAATCGGTTGTGGCTGCGAAATATAAAGTCGCATGAAATTCTGGAATCCAGTTGATCAGGTGAGTATTAATAAATTCCTGAGCAGCATCCGTTTCCCCTTTGTCAAGGAGATATTGTACAAATTCAAGTTCCACCGCTATGTGATCATCTAGATCTTTGTAATCTTTAGACTTGTGAACTCCAGCTTTGTGAAAGATCTCCCTTATCTTAAATACAGGTTCCTGCATCACAATCGGTTTTCCTGTTACATGAACGGATTCATAAGGAAAAGCGGGATTTTTCCCGGCATTCAGAAAAAGATCAGCGTATTCATAACTCAGATCCTTATAGGTATCGATTTTCGTGTTCCCCAAATACTTGGCTATCTTCCCGGCTCCTTTGCCAAGATCCGAAAAGGTACACTCTTTGGCGAAATTTTGCAGCCTCTTTACGAAGTCCTTGTCTGTTAGCTTCAGCACAAGGTCTTTGGAAATTTCATCACGATACAGGGTTGATAAGAATTTGTAAATCGCTGCTCTCTGCTTTACAAAATCACCATTTCCCATTTTAATCCTCCCTATTCAATTGATATTACTCTGAAGTGTTAACTTATAAGAATGCCAAGCATAGTGCAATATTTTTTAGGCAAAAAGCAAAAATTAATTACGTTTGATATGTAATCCTGAAAATATATCTAAAATTTGATATTTCGGTATTTGCAATCTCTGTACTTCACTCTAGGCTGAAGATAAGAGACACACCCCATGTTGTGTGGTAATAAGTGTTCCGTGTCTGTAGTTTTTTTCATTTGTGTGGATGTCAATTAATTTTTGTCAGGAGATTTTTTGGAATTAATCCCTGATACTATATTCACGCTTACGCTCTTGCATGTTGGGTTTAAAAGTAAAAAAACGAAGACTGAGCGTTCTAACCTGCTACAGTAAAATACAATAAAAAGGGGGTACCGAACCCTACTCCTAAAGAAACATTTTCTTTTTGGTGCTACGCTGTCAAAAACTTTCGCTAATATTGTAACCTACATGGTAGAAATCGCATTCCCACAACCGCTCTCGGGGTATGAAAATATAGATTCGATGTTCAAAACCAGCTTGATTATATTTTCCCAATAAAAAATTTTTTGATATTTTTGCTGCGTTTCGCTATGAAAATCTTCTCCACAAACTCGCGCGAGCAACAAGTTAGGTGAAAAAAAGTACAAAGTAACTTACCAGCATAAACCTTCACAATATACCATTCAAAGAACAGTATAAATTCTGAGGGATTCTGGCCTAGTAGGTACTCCTTAATCTGAAGCAGCAAATATCATGCCCTATGTTAAAGATTTATATATGGGTTAGCTCGACCTGTTTTGAGTTTATATATAAGTAACTGTTTATACAATACAAATGACTGTTTTGAATAACGCTTGGAAATCCTTATATCTTTTTTGATATAAAATCCTGTAGAATTTTGATTAACCAAGCGGCTCAATATTATCCCAAACAGTGCAAAAAAAAATTGCACCATGAAGATAACACTACCAGCAAAGTTAGATTACAGAATATGCCCTCTTGTTTGGTTGCTTGTGATTCTGGCATGCAATAAAATTTTGCACGGTTGTGTTGGAAGCTTGTTATGAGTTTCATTAATTGCTAACATAAACACCAGAAAGCAAGCGATGGCTAGTTATTTTTAGCCTGTTGGTTGTGTTCATGGAGAGGTATTATTGTCAAACGTTGCAAAAATAGCAGAGATAGCGGTCTTCTTACCCCTGGATTATTCACTTCATTACTCAGTTCCCGAAGTTTTGAGTACCAGGATCAAAGCGGGGCAACGAGTTATTGTGCCGGTAGGCAAGCGGAATTTAATAGGCGGTCTTGTGCTATCAACTTTCTCTGTTATTCCCCGGGATCTGGAAATTGACCCGGCTCGGCTCCGCCCCATAACTGCATTGATAGATGAAGTTCCTATTTTGCCGGAAAAGATGGTTCCTTTTATCAGATGGCTTTCTTCTTACTATTTTTACCCGATAGGCGAGACGGTCAATACCATTTTACCTTACGGGCTGCGTGTCGTTACCTCAATTAAACTTACCGTCACTGAAGAAGGGCTTAAAGCTCTAAATCAGGGAGTATTGTCTGAGGTTGAAGAAAATGTGGTGAAAGCTATTCTTGATTTGAGTAATCCAACCATTTCAAGAGTGGTAAAGAACCTTGCTATCCCTGATTGCTTCAGGTTCATAACACGTCTTCGCCAGAAAGGAATGCTTACCACCCTTGAATCTTTGAGGGAAGAAAGACGCTACAAAAAAACCGCGAAGTTCGTTATCGCCGTGGATAAGGATTTTCCAGCTCCGCGCAAAAAATCGGAAAAACTTGAGAAGCTCTGGTCGCTTCTGCAGCAAAATCCGGAGGGGATTCTTCTGGCAGAACTCGAAAAACAGGTTCCCGGAGCCTACTACTGGGTCAATAAATTAAAAAAAACAGGTATTGTCAGAGTTGAAGAGAGAGAACTTTCATACGATTTGTTTGAAAACGATGTATCTGTCGAACGAGGCGCGTCTATCACACCTACGAAGGCACAGGAAGAAATAATTAATGCGATTTCCTCTTACGTCTCGAAAAAATCTTACCAGGTTTTTTTGCTTCATGGTGTTACTGGAAGCGGGAAGACGGAAGTTTATAACAACCTCATTGATCTCGCCTTGAGATGTGATCTCCAGGCAATGGTTATTGTGCCTGAAATAGCCTTGAGTACGCACCTTGAAAGAGTTCTTTACGAAAGATTTGGACACATAGTGGCCGTTTTACACAGCGGGCTTACTCCCAGGGAAAGGTTTGACCAATGGAGAGGGATCCTTGAAGGGAAATACAAAATTGTTGTGGGTGCGAGATCCGGGGTATTCGCTCCTTTGAATAACCTGGGCTTGATTATCGTCGACGAAGAACAGGATTCTTCCCTGAAACAGGATAGCGGCTTGAGGTATCACGGAAGAGACACAGCCATTATGCGCGCTAAACTGGAAGACATCCCCGTGCTGCTTGGCTCTGCAACCCCAAGCCTCGATTCATATCATAATGCCCTTATAGGGAAATATAAACTCCTGGAATTGCCGGAGAGAATTCACAAGCGCTCCTTGCCCCATGTGGAAGTTGTGGATATGCGTCGAGAAGGGAGAAAAACCACGATTTTTTCAAGGCAACTCCTTGATGAGATCACAAAAGCATTGAATAAAAATGACCAGATACTTCTCTTTCTAAACAGGAGAGGATTCGCCACGTTTCTTATCTGTCTTGTGTGTGGAGAAGTTATAAAGTGCGAAAGATGCGCAATAAGTCTCACTTACCATAAAAGAACCAATGATCTTCGATGCCATTATTGTGGTTTTGTTCGCCCAGTGGTATCAGAATGTCCGAAGTGTGGCAATCCGACTATCAAGCTGTATGGTTTTGGTACCGAGAAAATTGAAGAAGAATACAAAAAGCTTTTCCCGGGAACCAGGACGAGGCGGCTCGATAGCGATGCCGTGCGAAGCAGGAGGTTGTATGCCAGGATATTTAAGGCAGTTAGAGAAAGAAAGATTGATGTGCTCATTGGTACACAGATGCTGGCAAAAGGGCACGACTTTCCGGGAATTACCCTGGTAGGAGTTGTATCTGCCGATACCACTCTCCAGCTTCCTGACTTCAGGGCAAGTGAAATTACCTTCCAGCTGCTCACCCAGGTGGCTGGAAGAGCAGGTAGGGGTGAATACCCTGGGAAAGTGCTCATCCAGAGTTATAATCCTCACCACTATGTTTTCCATTATACACAAAGTCACGATTATAAAGGTTTTGCCACTGAAGAACTTAAATTACGCAAACAACTTAATTATCCACCCTTTACAAGGTTGATCAGGTTTCTGGTTACCGGGCCTTCGGAAAAAAAAGTGAAAAAAGTGGCGATGATTATTGCCGGCAAATGCGTAGAACTGATAAAGGAAAGTCCTGAATTTGCGGATGTAAACGTTCTTGGCCCCGCAGAAGCTCCCCTTTACCTTGTTAAAAAACAGTTCAGGTATCATCTTTTTGTGAGGGCACCGAGTGCACGAAAAGTGCAAAATTTCTCACACAGGCTGATTTCAAGCTTTTCTCGTGGCCGCGATACTCGAGGAGTGAAGATAATAGTCGATGTTGATCCGATTAACGTAATGTAGCTGTTCATACGCCAGAGATTAAAATACGGATTAGATTTTCAAGATAAATTAGGGATTGAATCTTAAGTGCGAGTTGCTTAAAATTAGAACGTAAAATTGCCTAAAATTTATTTTTTTTATTTTACAAAGGGATAAGTTGAAATGGCCATTTTGAAAATAAAAACGTACCCCGATAGCGTGCTGAGAAGTTTTGCGAAACCTGTTAATGGAGTTGATAGGGACGTTCGGAAGCTTATAGACGATATGGCTGAAACCATGTATGAGGCTCCCGGAATAGGTCTTGCCGCGAATCAGGTCGGAGAGTTGAAGCGAGTAATCGTAATTGATATTCAAAGAGAGGGTGAATCTACGGGGTTGATTGCTCTGGTGAATCCGGAGATTATCGAAAAAAAGGGTAGCATTGCCATTGAAGAAG
>Ga0164310_10001805_pt1 | contig 12255 bp, 9 predicted proteins | sample GuaBasSedimGuay1_FD_121795 | JGI IMG/M metagenome (GOLD analysis project Ga0164310, IMG submission 121795) | Subseafloor sediment microbial communities from Guaymas Basin, Gulf of California, Mexico - Guay1, Core 4569-9, 0-3 cm | ecosystem: Environmental > Aquatic > Marine > Hydrothermal vents >... | reverse complement strand
GCAGCCTCTGTTTTTGAAAATGTGCCGAAAAATCTGGAAAGACTTCCCAAAGAGGCTATTCGTTATTCCGCCATGGCAAAGCTGTTTGCCGCTGATACGGCCATGAAAGTAACAACAGATGCTGTCCAGCTGTTAGGGGGCTATGGCTATATAAAAGAATATCCAGTGGAAAGGATGATGCGGGCTGCCAAAATAACCCAAATCTATGAGGGGACAAGCCAGATCCAGAAGATCGTGATAGCTATATGATAGCCTATTAGGGGTAGAACCTACTTCCCAGAGAGGTTTCCACCCTGATAACCCTTTGTATACCAAGAACTTGGCAGACTCATTTAACGTGAATTTTGCATAGACTCATTAATTATTGACATATTTGATTCATGAATGTTATGCATTTATTATTTGTAATAATCTGAAGATAAGGAGTCTGTTTATATGGATATCCTGCTTCAAGTCATCATCACCGGCCTTGCCACGGGTGGCGTCTATGGCCTGATTGCCTTAGGCTTTGTGCTCATTTATAAGGCTACCAGCATTCTGAACCTGGCCACGGGCGCCTTCATGAGCCTGGGTGCTTTTGTATGCCTTACTGTTCTCACTGGTGCCGGTGCACCTTTCTCGCTGGCCTTTTTGAGCACGCTGGCCTTTGCCTTTCTTTTAGGCCTTGTTATTGAAAGAGTTATTCTGAGGCAGCTGATCGGTGAACCGATTATTTCGGTCATTATGGTGACGATCGGCTTGGCCTTTATCTTACAGGGGCTTACTCATATCATCTGGTCTCCTGATTACCGTTCCTTTCCTGAAATATTTCCTCCAGACCCTTTGGATTTAGGTTTTGCCGTGGTTCCATCCGGACTGCTTTGGGGATTTATCTTTGCCGTCATTGGAACGATAATTTTTATCTTGATCTTTAAGTTCTCCCGTACCGGAATCGCCATGCGGGCAACTGCAAGTGACCAGCAGGCCGCCCTTTCCATGGGCATCAGTGTCAGATGGATTTTTGCCCTGTCCTGGAGTTTCGGTGCCATCGCCGCTGTCATCGGTGGCATAGTAATCGGAAACATCAGCGGTATCAGCATCTATATGGGGGACATTGGGCTCAAGGTCCTCTCTGTGATTATTCTTGGTGGCTTAGACAGTATCGGTGGGGCCATTCTTGGTGGCTTCATTATCGGCATCTTAGAAAATCTGGCTGGGATTTATTTGGATCCGATCTTTGGGGGAGGGGTAAAAGATGTGGCTCCCTTTTTTATCTTAGTCATGATAATTATGATTCGTCCCTATGGGCTGTTTGGGAAGGAAATCATTGAAAGGGTCTGACCTAAAAATGACACAAACAATTTTAAGAGGTAGTTTTTCTTTATGATCACAGGAGAATATCATTGGTTTAGAATTGAGGGCCTGTTCGACCAATCGGTGACTTTTTCTGTTAGATTTTGGAATTGTTTGCCCTTTGAGAGTGCCGATTTTACCGAATCTACTGTGTCAGCGAGCGCTCTGCATACATAAACAGCGAACCGCTCGCTTTCTTGTGTCTTCGGCAAACTCGGCGCTTGTTATTTTTAGGTTTAATTTAACACATTCAAGATCCTGCAATTTTCTGAAGGCAATAACTTAATTTGAACTGATGAATACAGAATAGGACCAGGCTATGCGCTGTGGAGATTTTAAAGAGTCCTATATCAAAGATGAAGAAATCTTTCAGTCCCTCTTTGTAAAATTCTGGTTGGGCCTGTTCTTCATTTTTCTTTTGGTCTTTCCCTTTTTGGCCAATCCCTATCTGCTCTATGTGGCCAATATGATTGGGTTTGCGGTTATCGCAGCCGTGGGCCTCAATATTTTGACCGGGTTTACCGGGCAGATCTCCTTGGGTCATGCGGCCTTTGCTGGGGTGGGCGGGTATACCCTGGCCATCTTGATGACCCAACTCGGGTTTTCATTCTGGGTGGCCCTCCCTTGTGCAGGGTTGGTGGCTGCCCTGGCAGGTCTCATCATCGGAATCCCTTCACTCAGAGTTAAGGGGCTCTATCTTTGTATTGCCACTCTCGCCGCCCAATTTATCTTCGAGTTTATTTTCATTCATTGGGAAACACTGACCCACGGTGTCCGTGGAATCAATGTTCCACCACCTAGCTTGGGCTCCTTTCTAATCAATACTGAAAAGCGGTTCTATTTTCTGACCCTGGTAATTGTGGTGCTGGGGGTAGCATACGCCCGCAACCTGGTTCGAAGTAGGGCGGGTCGGGCCTTTGTGGCTATTCGTGATCGTGATCTTGCAGCAGAGATCATAGGTATCAATCTTTTTCGTTACAAGCTTATCGCCTTTGCAATTTCTTCTTTCTATGCGGGGGTGGCCGGGGCCTTATGGGTGAGTTTCATGAGGATAGTGACCCCGGAGCATTTTCCGTTTCACTTGTCCATTCAGTATCTTGCCATGGTTATTGTGGGAGGTTTAGGCAGCGTGCTTGGGTCTATCTTTGGGGCTGTTTTTATGACTTTGGTACCTGAATTACTAAATGTTTTTACGAGCACTGTAAAAGACATCCTGCCTGGCATGACGCAACTATTTATCCCGATGAAAGAAGTGGTCTTTGGCTCCCTGATCGTGGTCTTTCTTATATTTGAGCCCCTTGGCCTTGCGGAGATTTGGCGCCGCATCAAGGCCTTCTTTATTTTGTGGCCTTTTTCATACTGAGGATGTTTGCGAGCATTATGCGTTTGTCAAATGCCTGTCTCAATTAGAGCCGGTATGGCCAATTTTCTACAGACGATCCGCCTGCGGCGGACCTGGTTATTGATATGGTGTGGTTTATTGACAGATAGGTAATGCTCCGAGATCTTTCGAACAGTATCATACGTCTGGGAATTTCTATTCCGCCATAGGCGGACGGAGCCAAGCGGAACTAAGTTCAAAAAGAGGGGGTGATAAGGAGCAGTTTCTCTGGCTGACCTTTTGGAACTCGTATGAAACAGGCTGCCTCTGATGGGGGTGCCATAGAAGAGGAGGAAATTACGATGAAGAGAAATTCGGTTGTGTTCATTGTCTTAGCCACCTTTGGAATCATTTCCATGCTGATGATGCTGGCGTCCACCGCCGTTGCAGAGGAGGTCATTAAGGTGGGGGCTGTCCAGCCTGTTACTGGCCGTTTCGCCTTTGCTGGGGTCCATATCAATGCGGGACTGGAAGATGCGTTAATGATGGCCAACGAGGAGGGTGGAATCAACGGGAAAAAGATCAAATACATTATGGAGGATGGTACCTATAAGGTGGATGTGGCCGTGGCTGCCTTCAAACGCATAATGGCAAGGGATAACCCGATAATTATGTATGGAGAAAGTACGGCGCTTGGCAAGGCCATGGCGCCTGAGATTAAAGACCGTTATAAGGTATTATACAGCTCTACGTCCTTTTCCAGTGAGCTTGCCAATGCGGAAAAGAACCCCTATATGTTTGTGACAGGTCCAACTTATAGCGATATGTTTGGTATCTTGCTCAAATATATTGCCAAAGAAAAGCCTGGCGCCAATGTAGCCTTCTTTTACAGCGACACTGAATTCGGTAAAGATCCTATCCCCTATGGAAGGAAGATGTGTAAGAAGCTGGGACTCAACTTGGTGGCTGAGGAAGTAGCCAAAGTAGGAGGTGTGGACATTGCCTCCCAGGTGCTGGACATGAAGCGAAAGAAGACAGAATATGTAATATTCCAGGGTTTTGTCCTTTCACCTGTATCTGCTGTGATCAAGCAGTCCCGGGCCTACGGCCTGAAAGCCAAGTTCATGGGAACACATTGGGGCACACATAAGATGCTTTTGGATAAATTGGGTCCTCTGGCTGAAGGGTACCTTGGTGTGATGCCGTATGCCTTTTACTGGCAGGACGAGATTCCCATGATCCGTAAAATCAAGGCATGGAATAAAAAACATCATCCCGAGGTAAAATATCGGCCCACCTCCTATATGCAGGGCTTCATGACTGGTCTGGTGTTTGTGGAATGTCTCAGGCGGGCTGACAAGATGGGAGAATTAACCGGGGACGGGCTGGTTAAGGCACTTCAGTCCATCAAAAACGTAGACGTTGGGGGATTGATGGCACCCATTACAGTGGTGAACAACAAGATTCCAATGGGGAAGGTGTACAGGGCTAACGTGAGCAAGAAGATCTTTGAGCCCATTTCACACTGGATCAGGACCGATTAAGATGCAGAGACCCTCTAATCCTGCCCTTTAAATGGGCGGGTTAGAGGGATTCAGATAAAGGGATCTCATCTGATGACAGAATATCAAACATTGCCCGCACTTCTTAAAAGAAACGCCGATCGTTATGGCGATACCCGGGTGGCCATTCGGGAGAAGGAATTCGGCATCTGGCAGTCGGTCACCTGGAAGGGCTATTATGAAAACGTGAGGGATTTTGCGCTTGGGCTCCATTGCCTGGGTTTTAAGCGGGGAGATAAGCTCTCCTATATGGGAGATAATAGGCCGGAAGGCCTTTACTCAGAACTGGGTGTCCAATCCCTTGGCGGAGCCATTGTGGGAATCTACCCGGATAGTCATCTGGATCAGGTCGAATATATCATCAACCATTCTGATTCCATTTTTGTGGTTGCCGGGGACCAGGAGCAGGCAGACAAGGTCCTTGAGATCAAGGAAAGATGCCCGAATTTGAAGAAGGTTATTGTCGATGATCCCAAGGGAATGAGGCACTATGATGACCCGCTTCTCGTCTATTTTAAGGATATTCAAAAAATGGGGCGTGAACTGGCTGAAAAAGAGCCCCATTTATTTGAGGAAATGATCGAAAAGGTATCGCCAGATGACGTGGGTATGATCAACTATACCTCGGGCACTACCGGCCTGCCAAAGGGAAGCATGATCACCCATAAGAATATGATCAGCGTGGCCAAGGCCCAGGATCTGGTCGATTCTGCCTCGGATAGGTTCGAATATGTCTCTTTCCTCCCTCTTCCCTGGATCGGGGAACAGGAGTTTGGTGTTTACTGGGCATTGTACAAGGCCTTTACAGTAAATTTTCCAGAGAAGGTGGAAACGGTCCAAGAGAACATCCGGGAAATCGGCCCCCATATTATGCTGGCACCGCCCAGGATCTGGGAGAAGATGTGCTCTGAAATTCAGGTGAAAATACAGGATGCGGTCTGGATCAAGAGGCTGGCCTACCGAATCATCTTGCCTGTCGGGTACAAGATTGCCGATTTTAAACTGCAAAAAGGGGAGCCATCTTTAGGCTGGAAGCTCCTAAATTGGATCGCCTATTTTATGCTTTTTAGAGCCCTCAAGAATTATTTTGGTTTGACCCGCCTCCGTCATGTTTACACGGGGGGCGCGCCCCTGGGACCTGAGATATTTAATATGTTTCAGGCATTAGGCGTCAATATCAAACAGGCCTACGGGATGACAGAACAGACGGCCGCTTCTATCATTCACCGGACCGATGACATCCGTCTTGATACGGTCGGTATGCCGCTGCCTGGGATTGAGTTCAAGATTTCTGATTCGGGGGAGCTCTTATCCAGGGGCGATACCATCTTCAAAGGCTACTACAAAAATCCCGAGGCCACGAAAGAGGCCCTCCGCGGTGGTTGGTTTCATTCGGGGGACGCCGCTCTTATTGATGACGATGGGCACGTGATCATTATCGATCGTATGTCCGACGTTATGAAGTTGACCGATGGAAGCAGATTTTCTCCCCAGCTTATCGAGAACAAATTAAAGTTCAGCCCGTTCATAACGGATGCCGTGGTTGTGGGTCAGGAAAGGCCTTTTATCGGAGCCATGATCGCTATTGATATGGGAAACGTGGGCAAGTGGGCAGAGAACAATCAGATTCCATATACTACCTTTACAGATCTTTCTCAGAAAGAGGAGGTCTATGATCTAATTGCAGAGGAAGTGGCAAAGACAAATGAGTCTTTGCCCAAGGTAGCCAAGATCAAAAAATTCGTACTTCTATACAAAGAACTCGATGCGGACGATGATGAGTTAACCAGGACAAGAAAGGTAAGGAGGAAACTCGTCGCCGAAAGATATAAAGACCTGATTGATGCCCTTTATGGAGATCAGGAAGAACTCGAGGTAGAGGCGGATATCCGTTACCGGGATGGAAAAGCATTTCGCATGAAGACCCGTGTTAAGGTCAAGCAGGTAGAACCTTTGGAGTAGAACTGAGAAATGGAGAATCAGGAAGATTATCAACTCAGGGTTGAGAATATTTACCTCAGGTTTGGGGGGCTGAAGGCCCTTAATGGCGTGAGCACTGGCGTCAAGAAGGGTGAAATCTTTTCTATCATTGGGCCCAATGGAGCAGGTAAAACCTGTCTGCTAAATTGTATCAATCGTTTTTATCATCCTGAAAAGGGAAAGATTATCTTTGAAGGCCAGGACATTTCCCATCTAAAGGCCCATAAAATAGCATCGTTAGGTATTGCCCGGACGTTTCAGAATGTAGAGCTTTTTGGCCACATGACCGTCCTTGACAACATTAAACTGGGGGGGCATGTCCATTTGAAGTCCGGGTTCCTGGCAGGAGGAATATACTACGGGAAGACGCGGAATGAAGAGATGGCCTTCAGGAAGCATATAGAGGAAGAGATTATAGATCTTCTTGAGATCGAACAGATAAGGAAAAAGGTCGTTCACACCCTTCCATACGGCCTACAAAAGCGGGTAGAGCTGGCTCGAGCCTTAGCCATGAGGCCTAAGATTCTTCTTCTGGATGAGCCTGCAGCAGGCATGAATCTGGAAGAGACAGAGGACATGGCGCGGTTTATCCTGGATATCAGCGAAGAATGGGGCGTCACGATTATCTTGATTGAGCACGACATGGGGGTGGTTATGGATATCTCGGATCGGGTCTGTGTCCTGGATTTTGGCCAGAAAATTGCTGAAGGCCCTCCCGATGAGATCAGGCACAACGAACATGTGATCAAGGCCTATTTGGGTGAAGAGGACATAACTTATTCCAGGTTAGGGGCGTGATCATGGAACCTCTTCTGATAGTCAACAATATTGAGGTCATTTATCACAATGTAATCCTTGTCTTAAAGGGGATGTCCCTTCAGGTCAATGAGGGCCAGATCGTGACTGTCTTGGGCAACAATGGCGCGGGTAAGACGACCACGCTCAAGGCCATTTCGGGATTATTGAAATCAGAAGATGGTGCGGTCACAGATGGCTATATTGGCTTAATGGGGGAACGGATCGATAAGAAATATCCTGAGGAGATTGTCCGGCTCGGGATCTTTCAGGTGATGGAGGGGAGACGGGTATTTGAGGATTTAACTGTGGAAGAGAACCTGATTGCCGGGGGGCATACGAACAAAAGTAGAAGCAAGATGAAAGAAGATATCCAGATGGTTTATGGTTTTTTCCCAAGGCTCAAAGATCGAAGAAAGGTCCTGGCCGGTTATATCAGTGGTGGTGAACAGCAAATGCTGGTCATTGGGAGAGGGCTGATGGCTGCTCCCAAACTAATGCTTATGGACGAGCCCTCTATGGGTCTTGCTCCCCTGCTGGTTTCTGAGATTTTTGAGATTATCCAGCGGATCAATAAGGAAGAGGGGGTCAGCATTCTTCTGGTTGAACAAAACGCCCGGCTCGCTCTAAGTATTGCCGATCATGGCTATGTCATGGAGAATGGTCGAATCGTCTTAGATGACACAGTTGAAAAGCTTAAAGAGAATGCCGATGTGAAAGAATTTTATCTGGGTCTGACCGAAGTGGGCAAGAAGAAAAGCTACCGCGATGTGAAACACTACAAAAGAAGGAAAAGGTGGTTGACATAAGCGCTCTCAAAAAACCCAAAACATTTCATCTAAGAAACTCAATCCAGCCTATATAGAAGCTATTGCGAGGCATGTAAACGCCTGCTCCTATTTTCCAACCTTATTTCCATGGAAGTTTTCTCTTTAGACTGGGGAGGATCCCGTCTGAAGGTGGTTGTTCAAAAAGAGCACCCACCAGCTTTATGGGATGGTGCACGGGGGATTTACGGTATTCCTTCTAAGCTCATTGACTGATCAGAACACATGGCCAGAAATTCTTTCGCTATTTGTTGGGCGATGAGCGGAGCATTTCCCCCCGCACGGTTGTTGACAATGACATTGACCTGGACCCCTTCATTGATGGCGGTCTCCATGATCTCAACGGTTTCATCCACCATCCGGGGATCCATCATACCGTCCACCAGGGCGTTGAAGGGATGGGCCCTTGCATAAGCATCCTCATAGCGCATACCCCGCGGTGTCATCAGCCGAATGACGGCCTGCCTTCCCCCGTTGAGGAACCTTTTATGTGACAGGGCGAACTGCCTGGAAAGCGGGGGAAGCCATGTCCAGTGGGAGAGCACCTGCCCTACACCGTGTTTTTCCAGCACATCGAAGACAGGGCCGGTCAGGTAGGCATCGGTTCGCAGTTCTACGTGGTAGCGGTGATCTTTCGGGACCGCGTCAAAGAACCGGTCCAGCTCTTGCGCCAGCCGTCCCGGTGGGATTCGGTCATGTTTCCGCTGGTACTCCTGCTCAAAGATGAACCCGCCGAGCCATGGGGCCAGCTGCCCGAGGGCAGGTTCGTAGAAGCGGGTGGTGAAGATCTCTGGATCAAGGTACTGGTCATTTTCCACATATACCCCTCTTTGCCTGATCTTCCTTGCAAAGATGCACTGGGGGACCTTCAGGATTATCCTGTCTTCACTTTGGAGGTAGCGGCTATAACCGCGCAGGGCGTGGAGGTTTCGCGTGGCTTTTCCTTCCGGGTCAAGGAGCGGGGTGTAGAAGGTAAAGTCAAGCTCAAGGACGCGGAAGTGCTGAAAATACTCCCCGACGCTTTCCACCGGGAGTACTTCCTCCACAAAGTTCTTTCCACCCACGCTTTTAGATCTGCGGCGGATCCGGCCCGCATAGGATTCACCGGAATAGATCTGTCCGATCCACCCGACATACCGGTCGCTCGCTGTGCCCAGAGATACGTCAGGGTGAAGTTCCTTGAACTGGAAGTATTCGAGACACTTTTCTTTTTCCGTGGGCATGGAGAGATTTTCCCGCCACCACCTTCAAAGAAAGGACCCCACTCGGAGGACACAGACAATAGTACCTATAAGACCTCCATTATTATCTCGGAGATCTCCTTTACAGGCAGCCCTTTTTCCGTGGCTGGATCTTCGAGCGTCATCATACAAAAAGGGCAGCTTGTCACAAGCACGTCAGCCCCTTTTTCCATTGCTTCAAGCACTCTCTTTTCACTATTTCGCTGGTAAGTGCTCTCAGCTTCATAAAACATCCTTCCACCGCCCCCCTCGCAGCAAAGCGAGATCTCTCTGGAACATGAAAATTCAATGAGCTCAAGACCCTCTATAGCCCTGAGGATGTTCCTTGGCTCATCAAAGATCTTGTTTTGTTTCCCGAGGAAGCAGGGATCATGGTATATGACCTTCTGGTTATATTCTCCCTGAAAGGCGAGGGCTCCCCTTTTCACCATGTCCGCCACCACTTCCGTATAGTGGGAGATCTTGATTCCCAGGTCTCCGTACTCGTTCTTTAGGGCATTCATGCAATGGGGAGACAGGGCAATGATCTCTTTCACCCCGTACTTTTCAAAAGTGGCGGCATTCTCTTCCTGAAGCTCCTCGAAAAGTCCCAATTCCCCCATCCTTCGGATTTCATTGCCGCAGCAGGCCTCCTCTTTCCCAAGTATCCCGAACTCCAGGCCGCCCTTTTTGAGTATTTTTGCCACATTTACAGGTATCACCATACAGCGGGGATCATAGGCCTGGATACAGCAGATGAAAAGGAGTCTTTTCGAGTCTGTTTCGCTAATGTGAGGGACCTCCACATCAGCTTCATCCAACCAGGCCCCCCTCTTGGCCCTCGGACGGCCCCAGGGATTCTTCTGGACAAAGGTGAACTCCAGCGCTTTTTGAATCGATATGGGTATCTGCCCATCTTCAACAAGACCGGATCTCAACTCCACGATCATTTCCGAGGGCTTTACATCCCTGGGACACCTAAGCGTACATGCGCCACAGGAGGTGCATAACCATGGGATCGATTCCTCTATTTCGCGCTGTAACTGTTTTTTCCTTACCAACATACGTATATTGAAAGGAGTTATCCCCGCCTCTGGGCAGCCCCCCGTACACATCCCACATTGCATGCACATGAATACCTTGCTTTTAGCTTCTTCGGTCATCATATTCGCTCCTCATAAAAATATTTTTTCAAAGGCAGGTTTTGTGATCCATTCGGTTGGTATAAAACCCCGCCGCGTGGCATGGGCCGGTCCTTCAGAAAAAAAGCTATTGAATCCAGATCAGTCCAGAAATCCCCCGCCTGGAAGGCGATGAAGACCTGTTTCCGAAGGTGACCCAGAGCCCATGCCACAGAGTGGAGATGTAAAATAGCATGTACCGGTTGGGTTACGTCAAGGATTTTCCCGAATCCATCGCCTAACTCTCGGTTAGTTGAACTAAATTAGTATATTACTGGGAAATTCTGATCCCCATCAAGGTGTTGGTGGATGCAAGTGGAATAACAGGGTTACACCAGCGTTATTTACCGAGAAAAGTGGATATCTCAAGGAGGTTCGGTCCGGCCCTGCACCGAACAGCCCCGCAGCGGTCTATTCTCAGGACTTTGCATCCGATTTTCCTAAGCCTTTCAAGGGTTTTCGGGTGGGGAAAGCCGAAGTGTGCACCCCGTGCCGAAATAATACATGCCTGGGGCCTGACTTTTTTGAGAAAGAGCAGCGAACTGGAGGTATTGCTGCCGTGATGAGGAGCGAGAAGGATATCGCTCCTGAGGCGGTCTCCATATAGTAGGATCAGGGTTTTCTCGGCATCCTTCTCGATGTCGCCGGGGAACATAAACGACTTCCCACCGTAGGAGATCCTGAGAACAAGGGAGCGATTGTTCAGGTTGTTGCTTGTATGGGATTCTTCGAGCACCCCGCTCCCCGGCATGGGGTGGAGCACTTCTACGTGAGCGCCGTTTATCATCCTTCCTTTCTTCAGTTCTTCAGGCAGGTATTTTTTGATCTTCTTTGAGTTAATGATCTGTACCAATTCCCTGAAAGAAGCCGTTGAAACCGTGTCTCCATTGGACCAGAACTCCCTGGGGGCGAATTGTGCCGCAATGAACCGAAGCCCGTTCATATGGTCCGCCTGGGGGTGGCTCAACACCAGATAGTCGATCCGGCAGATCTTGGAGTGCCACAGGAAGGGGGCTACCACCATCCTGCCTACGTCAAAGTGGCCCCCTGGAAACCCCCCTCCATCTATGAGCATCTTTTTCCCTCCCGGCAATTCAATTAGGGCAGCGCTGCCTTGTCCCACATCAAGGAAAGTCACCCGGAGATCGTGGTTATATTTTACCCGGTGGATCCAGTATCCGGCGTCTGCCAGCAAAAGGAGGGCAAGTACGACAACAGCCCGTCTTGCCCAACAGGTGCGCCTGAAGAAGAACAGGCAGAGAAGAAGGGCATAGTAGAGCAGCATTTCTAACAAGCTCGGCGTGAGCACCCAGAGACTGGACCAGGAAGGATCGGACCAGAAACGGACTATACCTATCATGGTGTGGAGACCCCAGCCACTTGCCCGAAGGAACAGTGAGGCGACCGGTTCAGACAGGGGCAGGGTGATTGCGCTCATGAAACCGAGAGGAATGACCCACCCCCCCAGTACCGGGATGAGGGTGATATTTGCAGGGATCGCGGTCAACGAGATCCTGTGAAAGTAAAACGCCAGGATGGGGAAAAGAAAAATATTAGCGGAAAGACTCACTGCTGCAAGCCCTACCAGGTTACGGAAGACTTTCCGAAAAAGAGGCCACCTATCGCTCACATTTGGCACCCTGTCCATTATGGCGGGAGTTAACCATAGAATGCCTGTTACGGCTGCAAAAGAGAGTTGAAAAGAGATGCTAAAAAGTGCGAGAGGTTCCAGCGCCAATATGATAAGGCCTGCCAGGGCAAGGGTAGACCAGGTCTCCTTCTCGCGGTCCATAACCAGAGAGCACAAGTAGGCCAGCACCATGATCATGGCCCGTTGGCTCGATACCTGAAACCCGGCAAGGAGCGTGTAGGCAATGACGGGGAGCATGGTTATCAGTGCCGCGGCCTTACGGATATCGATTCGTAGCGTGAGAGTATAAGACCGGGAGAGGAGCCCTTTGAAAAAGAAAAAAGAACACCAGGCCAGGAGTCCAATGTGAAGGCCGGATACAGCAAGAACATGGCCAAGCCCGCTTC
>Ga0164310_10001804_pt1 | contig 12255 bp, 12 predicted proteins | sample GuaBasSedimGuay1_FD_121795 | JGI IMG/M metagenome (GOLD analysis project Ga0164310, IMG submission 121795) | Subseafloor sediment microbial communities from Guaymas Basin, Gulf of California, Mexico - Guay1, Core 4569-9, 0-3 cm | ecosystem: Environmental > Aquatic > Marine > Hydrothermal vents... | reverse complement strand
TTTTCACCCTCTCAAACGCCTCCCTTGCGGCGGCGATGTTGGCGTCGGGCTTGATGGGGACGACTTCACGGATGGCTTCGGCCAGGGCTTCCAGGCCCACGATGCCGGTGATGCGGGAGAACGCCCCTAAGATGGCAGTGTTCACAATGGGAGCAGTAGTGGTGCCCAGGCGATGGGCCACGGCAATGGAGCCAGCGTCCACAGTGGCTACCCGGAAGCGTTCGGCGAGGGATGGGAATTCTTCGGGGGGAAGGGGGGAGTTGATGAGGACCCAGCCGCCTTCCTTAAGACCGTCGGTCACGTTCACCGCTTCGATGAGAGTGGGGTCGAGGACTACGATGTGGTCGGGGGTGTAAATGAAGTAGCGGGCACGGATGGGCTTCTCAGAGATGCGGGCGAAGGCGGTGACAGGTGCGCCTCGCCTTTCGACGCCAAAGGCGGGAAAGGCCTGCACGTATTTGCCTTCTCTGAAGGCGGCGGAGGCCAGAACCTCGGAGGCAATCACTGCTCCTTGTCCACCACGTCCGTGTATGCGAATCTCTATCATCGCAACCTCCTTCGTTGGAGTTAAGGTTCACCTTGGTAATCGCCCAACCAGTGGATAAGGGAGAAGCTGTCCCTAACGGCATTGTACAAGTGCTCATCAGCCGTCCAGAACTCGCAGTCCATCATCTCGGCCAGGGCCAGGTAATGGGCATCATAAGTGGTAGGGCGGTTGAAGCGGGCAGCAAGGTCAAAAGCATGCAATGTGAGGCGGGGAGAATCCACAAATTCTATATCCAAAGAAAGCGCCTCATTAAGAATCCGGCGGGCGTCTTCTGGCTTGAGAAGCCCTCGGAAGGCCTTGCGCCGTATCGCCGAAGCCACTTCAAACCGTAGCAACACAGGGGCGATGACTTTGTAATCTTTATTCATCCAATCCATCCACAAGGCAAGGGCCTTCTTGCTTTGGACCTCGGTGGTTACCAAAGCAACGATAATGCTGGCATCAACGCAGACCCGTGATTTCAGCATCTCGCTCTTCCCTCATCTGGCGGATGTCCTCTACGCAACTGGGCATCTCCCCGTATTTCCTGTAAAGCTCTTCCTGAAGGGCTTTTATCCGTTCCAAGCTCTCCATCCGCTTGCGGCGGCGGATCTCCCGCTCGGTGGCTTCGGCGATGACTTTAGAGCGCTGCCCGGCAGGGATCAAGCGCTTGACCTCTTCCCAGAGCTGGCGAGGGAAAACCACCGAAACCCGCACCGTATCACCCATACATACCTCCCGTGCATACAACTCGTTCGCACCCATTATAACATTTATAAGTATCAGTGGTCAAGGATAGCTAATAAGTAGGAGTTTTCCTCACCAGGGGCAAAGCTCCTGCTGAGGAGAGAACTTCAAATCCCATCACACAGATACACCCCCAGCGCAATGGAGACGAACTTGGTTTCCGGCGGGTCGGCACGAGAGGGGAGCACCAGGGGGCAGCGGGCTCCCACGGCTACTCCGGCCATTTTGCCCTTGGCGAAGTAGGTGATGGCCTTGGCCAGGATGTTGCCCGCTTCGATGTCAGGGGCAATGATGATGTCGGCATCGCCGGCCACCTCGCTCCTTATGCCCTTGATGGCGGCGGAACGAGGGGAGATGGCATTATCCAGGGCCAAAGGGCCATCCACGATGCCGCCCCGGATTTGCCCCCGCTGGGCCATCTTGGCCAGGTTCGCCGCATCCATACTCACCGGTATCTTGGGGTTCACCATCTCGGTGGCGGCCAATATCGCCACCTTGGGGCATTCAATGCCCAAGGCATGGGCCACATCAATGGCGTTCTGCACGATGGAGACCTTTTCTTCTAACGTGGGCGAGACTACTACCCCGATGTCGCTTATAAACAGAAGCTTATCACGCCCTGGAATCTCAAAAATGCTTACATCGGTAACCAGCTTGGCGGTTCGGAGACCCTTTTCTTTATCTAGGGCAGCCCGGAGGAGATGCCCCGGTTGGGCCAGGCCATTCATTATCAAATCAACCTCTCCGTTGCGGGCCATCTCTACCACCCGAACACAACCCAGGCGGTCGTTATTGTCTTGGATGAGTTCAAATTCATCCAAGGAAACACCCTTCTCGGCAGCGATGGCTTTAATGGCTTCCACATCCCCCATAAGTATGGGGATGGCTATGCCTTCATCATAGGCTTTCCGGGCGGCCAGGATCGTGGCCGCTTCTTGGGAAAATGCTATAGCCAGTTTCTTGGGGCCTTTAGCTTTGGCTGCCTCTATCAACTGGGTAAAGCTGGTTATAGCCATTGTAACACCTCCTTCTGCTCCGGGAAAAAGGGCATATGCAGTTGTTTTAATTCTCTCTTAAACTCTTTAAGAAGCTCTATTTTCTCCCCCACCGGTAAGAAGGAACCGAGGATACCGTTGCAAATTATGTCCATTAACTCCTCCTGGCTCAGTTTAAGCCCCCTGAGGGCAAGGAGATACTCATCGGTGAGGGTGGTGTTGGATACCCCGGGGTCATCGGAGTTGAGGGTAACGATGACACCAAGCCGATAGAGGGCCAGGAGGGGATGGCTTTCGAGTTCTCTCACAGCTCCCGTTTGGATGTTGCTGGTCAGGCACATTTCCAGCACGACCCTTTTGAATTTAAGCAAATCTAATACGTTGAGGTCCTGGGTGGATTTCACGCCATGGCCGATGCGATTAGCTCCCAGGATTTCCACAGCTTCGTAGACTCTCTCAGCGCCGGTGACCTCTCCCGCATGGATGGTTATACCTAACCCCCTGCGTCGGGCTTCCCTGAAGAGGGGAACAAGTGGGTAAGCCGGATAGTTAACCTCGTCCCCGGCAAGGTCAAGGCCCACTACCCCTCGATTACGGTTATTTAGGGCTAATCGGACCAGCTTTCTGGCTGTACCCACATCCATATCCCTGGTGATGGTTATGATGAAATTGACCTGAATCCCTCTCTCGGAGGCGGCCTTGCTGGCTGCCTCGAAAACCCAGTCGCTTACCTGGTTGAGGGGGAAACCTTGGCTTTGGGCCAGGGCTACGGGGTTAAAGCGGAGTTCCAGGTATCTAACGTTATCCCGGGCTGCATCCACAACGGCTTCGTAGGCTATCCTCTGGATTGCTTCTCTGGTGGAGTAAACACGGCGCAGGAACCTGAATTTGCTGAGGAAGAGTTGAAAATCCGGCTCTTCATCATCTATGACCTGGAAATAACGGCGCAGCTTATCTAAATCATAGGAAGGTAGGGGTATCCCTTCCTCCCGGGCTATCTCGATGATTGTGGATAAACGGAGGGAGCCCTCTAGGTGGCGGTGAATATCCACTTTTGGCAATCTCCTTATCTTCTCTCGGAGAGAGACCGAATCCCTTAGCATGCTCACGAGGCCTCTTTCTACCCTCAGGACCGAAGGCTTTACTTAACTGGTTGGTGCCAGAAGAATAGCCAAAGCCATCGAGACAAGCTTTGTCTCGTGGGGGTCAGAGCGTGATGCTACTACCAAAGGACAACGCCCCCCTACCACCACTCCGGCCATTTTCCCCTTGGCAAAGTAAGTGATGGCTTTGGCCAGGACATTTCCGGCTTCGATGTCAGGAGTTATAAGGATGTCGGCCTTCCCGGCTACGGGGCTTTGAATGCCCTTTATCCGGGCCGATTCTTCGCTTATGGCATTGTCAAGAGCCAGGGGGCCGTCCACGATGCCTCCTTTTATCTGGCCTCTGTCAGCCATCTTGGAAAGATTGGCTGCATCTAAGGTTGAGGGGATTTTGGGGTTGACCATCTCGGTGGCAGCCAGGATAGCCACTTTGGGCTCTTCTATCCCCAGTGCCAGAGCAACGTCAATGGCGTTTTGGACGATGGCCACTTTCTCTTCCAAACCGGGGGCAACCACAACCCCTGCATCGCTCACGAAGATCAAGCGGTTGAACCCCGGCATCTCAAACACTCCTACGTGTGTGAGGAGCTTGCCTATCCTGATGCCAAATTCCCTATCCAAAGCCGCCCTGAGAAAGTGGCCCGTTTCGATTTTACCTTTCATCGCTATCTGAGCGTGCCCCAGGCTCACCAGTTCCATCACTTTCCTGGCAGCCCTCTTGGGGTCGGGTTCGTGGATGACCATCATCCTGCTTATATCTATATCCTCCTCATCAGCGATGCGACGGATAAGGGTGTGGTCTCCCACAAGCAGGCATTCTGCCAAGCCAAGCTTTTCAGCATCCTGAGCCGCCACCAGTATCTCTTTCTCGTGAGCGGCAGCTATAGCCACCACTTTGGGTCCCTTCCTGCGGGCCTCTTCTATTAATTGGGTGAAGCTCGTTATGGCCATCTTAACCTTCTCCTGTTGGTTTTGATAAAGGCTGCGCTTTGGGGATTGTAAAGTAAAAAGTGCTGCCTTTGCCCAGCTCGCTTTTTACCCAAACCTTACCACCATGAGCCTCAACTATGCTCTTCACGATGGCCAGGCCTAAGCCTACCCCTCCAAATCGGCGGGTTGTGGAACCATCCACCTGATAGAAGCGCTCGAAGATTTTGTCCAGCTTGTCCTCGGGTATGCCTATGCCCATATCTTCCACCTCTGCCCTTACGAAGTCATCATCATCAGATAGGCGGATGGTTATCACCCCTCCATTAGGGCTGAACTTTATGGCGTTGCTTATCAGGTTATCGAACACTTCCATAAGGCGGGTCTTATCCCCCATAACGAGGGGCAAATTAGGGGGTATTTCCAGCTTAAATTCTATCCCTCCCTTGCGGGCGGCTACCCAGGCCCCCTGAACGGCCCGCCTGGCTATTTCCTCCAAAGATACGGGGGCTAAGAGAAGCTTTTCTGACTCAGCCCTTTGCAGGACTATTATGTCTTCCACGAGGCGTGTTATGGCATCAGCCTTCTCCGAAACCACCTCCAAGGCCTCCCTCTGCTCCTTGGTCAAGGGCCCCATTGCCCCTTCCAGGAGCAATTCCACGTAGCCTTTGATGAAAGTGAGGGGGGTACGCAATTCGTGGGAGACGTTTTGTATAAATTCGCTCCTCATCCTGGAGAATTCTTTCAGCTCCTCATAGGCCCTTTTAAGTATCTCGGCCCGTTCCTTGAGGGCCTCGTAGAGCGACGCATTTTCTATGGCTATGGCTGCTTGGGCAGCCACGATGGAGAGAAACCTCTCATCGTCGGCGTTAAAAGCATTGGGCTTAACATCATCTATGCTTAATGTCCCTATCACCTTGTCCTTTACGACCAATGGTACCACCAGCAGGGAGCGCACTGAACGGTCAAAGAATATGAAGTTGGGGTCTTTGTAGGTGTCCGGGATGTAAATGGGGCGGCCTGTGGCCACAACTTGACCGCTGACCCCCTCACCAACTCGGAGCTTGGCTTCATTGCGCCAGCGGGAAGTCAGACCGCTAGCCGCTTTTATCTCCAGCCAGCCGGTGTCCTCATTAAGGAGGAAGATGCAAGCCCCCCGGCAATCCATAACGTGCTTTATCACGCTGACAATGGTGTCAAGGACTATGGAGAGGTCAAGGCTTGAGTTTATCTGCTGGGAAAGGGCATAGAGGGTTGCCATCTCAGCCAGGCGGATCTGGGTTTGCTTGTACAGGTAGGCATTTTCCAGGGCTCCTGCTATGGTGGAGGCTGCCGACTCCATAAGCAGCACATCTTCCCGGCTGAAGGGTTCCCCATCGAGCCGGTTTACCAGAATCACGAAGCCCAGCAGGTCCTCCTTGGCGATGAGGGGAGCTATCAGAGCTGGTGGGGAGCCTTTTTCCAAGGGCCATTCTAAATCGCTTGTTACAACAACGGCACGGCCATCAGACACTGCCTTGTAGAGTTTCTCCCCCTCTATTTGGGATAGAAGCTCGCCCCTGTAACCCCAGGTGAAGGCTGGCTCCAGGTCTTTACCCGTCTTCAGGAAAAAGGCCCCGGCTTCGACAGGTAGCATCTGTTGCAGCAATTCGCTGGCCCGATTTATTATCTCTCTGGGATTTGGATAAGCAGTTACCAGTTGTCCTAACCTGCTCAGGGCTTTAAGTTGTTCCACACCTTTCATAAAATCACCGCTCCTCCAACAACCACTTCCAATATTTCAAGGTAGCCCATAATCCCACCACCATTCCCAGGAACATAGGAATATGATAAGTGGTCACGTAGAAGCCTTCCAGGTTTAAGGGAAAGGGAATGGCCTCCGCTGGCACGAGTAGCAACGCCGTCTTCATCAATCGGGCGAATAGGGCTATGAAAAGCAGCCCTCCCATAAGGTAAAATGCCCTGTAATAAGGGGGCATTTTAGTCACAGAACCTAATTTCCAACTCAGTTCCTTCAGCACAAAGGATACATAAATGGCGGAGATAAGGCTAGATGAGCTTAACATAGCTATTATGAGCTCCACTTCCTCCTCCCCATCATCAGGTTGAAAAGGTAGCTTACCAGGGCCACGGTTATGGCCCCGGCTAAAGCTAGAACTAAATCCCCTGCCACATCCCCTACAAAGGAGCCCCCCCTCTGGAGATAAAGGACCCCAGCCAGTATGAAGAGAATTATAGGCAAAAGATAAAGCTGATAAAAGGTCCTTTCCCCAGCTTTCTTCTCATAGAACCGGGCTATCAACATTACCATCCCTAATATGAAACAGAAAATCAACAAGGAGGCAAGGTGTAGGAGGGCCTTTACCATTGGTTATCTCCTGACAAAGGCTTCAATGAAGGATTCGGCCATCCTTCGTGGACTGCCGCTCATAATGCCTTCACGCCCCTCAAATCGCTCCAGTATTTCTATGCCTTGATCGGTTATCTCAAACCTGCGGATGTCTTTCGCATGGTCGCTCCCACGGAGCTTCAACACGAGCAGGGCCTTGTAGATTCGGCTTTCCATCTCTACATAACGGAGGAGGATATATGAATCCACTACATAGCTTAGGCCATAGGTATCGGTTTCTCCCCCCAATAGCACCGCACTCTCCCGGGTGAGGATGCTCGTTAACCCCAGACGCTTAAGGCTATTGATAAAGGCATATTCTATGCTCCTCAGCTCATTAGGGTCTTTGGTAAGCCTCTCGAAGTGGGATATGCTGTCTATGAGGATTCTCTTGGCTCCCATCTCTTCGACGGCCTGCTCTATTATTCCATCAATGTTTTCCAGGTCAAGTCGGCTTACTTCAGGGCTGGTCATAAAAACCTTCAGAAGTCCTTCTTCCTCAAACTTCTTGAAATCCCACCCGAAGTGGGCAGCATCCCGGTAATATTGTTCCGGAAATTGTTCGAAGGTGATTATTATCCCTGGTTCTCCATATTTCACGATGCCGTTGTAGATGAATTGCATCCCAAGGGTGGTCTTCCCGGTTCCGGGTGCGCCCTCTACCAGGTTAGCACTGCGGGGGAAGAAACCACCTGCCAGCATCTCATCTAATCCGCTTATGCCCGTCTTAATCCTTTCCATCAGGAGCCCTCCTTTGTTTCGGCCAGATTTCTCATTATGTGATAAACCACCTTAACCCGAAACTGGCGGTCCTCGCAAGCTTTGATGAACTTTTCCACCATCATACGCATCTCCTTATCACGGGAGAGGGAATATATGGGGATGCCGGCAATGATGCGTACTTCCAATAACCCCTGTTGCACCATTTCCTCCAGTTCGGGTCTTACCGCATCTGGAGACCGACCGGCGAACCGAGCCAACCGCTCGGCTGTGTCGGCTGTGTTGGGATTTTTACACAGGAAGCGGATGAGGTCCCATTTGATGAAAGAAGTCACCTTCGTCCTTATGAAATCGAGCAAATCGGGTTCTATTTCCTCCATAAGCTGAGAGGTCAATTCATCCACCTTCATCCTATGCCTCCGATTTCAACGTCTCTTCTTTTTCCTCCTCTTCTTCTTTCTGGAGGCCTTGGGCTGAACTTTAGGGATCCTCCCCAAGGCCATATCTTCACGCATATGGCAGTGCTTGTACTTCTTACCACTACCACACCAACAGGGGTCATTACGTCCCAGGCGTCCAATCTTATGGGATGCCCCTGCCTTTGGGGCAGCGGCCACAGCCGGTGCTGCCCTGGGCAGGCGAACTGGTATGACGGGTTGAGGTCTCCTCACAGCTAATGAGGTGTAGAGGACGCTCTGGGCTATTTGCTGGCGGATAAGGGCTAATAAAGCTTCGTACATTTCGTGGGCTTCTTTCTTAAAAGCAATGAGGGGGTCTTGTTGGCCGAAAGCCCGTAACCCTATGCCTTCTCGTAATTCGTCCAAGTCGGTGAGGTGCCTTATCCACAGGTTGTCCACCACCCTTAGCATCACGAAGCGGTCTCGCCCCAAGGTCAGGGCCCTGGCCAGTGGCTCCTCTAAGCGCTCTTTGTAGGAGCGTCCCAGGGCTGAGAAAGGTCTATTCTCTATAGCCTTGATTTCATCTTCCCCTAATTCCTGAGCGATGGCCTCATAAGCCAGCTTGAAGACAGGGTTGGCGTCAGCAGCATTTTTGAGGTCTACCAGGCGAAGCCCTTGCTCCACCATCGAATTCCAGAACTCGTGGGCCATCCCTTTGGCCACTTCGTCGTAGGCTCTCTCGGCAATCTGATATAGCTCCTGCTCTATCTCCTGAGGGGTTCTGCCGTCCCATTGAGATGGGTCAGGTAAGAAGAGAGGCGGGATTATGGAGCGGATGCTGGTATGGAGCCCTCTCCAATCAGGCTGGCCATTCTCTCCGGCCACAGCGTAAGAATTGACCAGGGCAGAAATCTGCTCCTGTAAGATGTCCATCACGAAGGGGCGCAGGTTCTTCTGGCGCAATATCTCCCGCCGCTGGCGGTAGATGACCTCACGCTGCTTGTTGACCACATCATCGTATTCCAGCACGTGCTTGCGGATGTCGAAGTTGTAGCCTTCCATCCGGATCTGGGCCTGCTCGATGGCCCTGGACACCAGCTTGTGCTCGATGGGCATATCCTCGTCCACCCAAACCTTGTCCAGGAGGCCCTGCGCCCCGCCCATCCGGCGCATAAGCTCATCTTCCAGGGAGACATAGAACCGGGACGAGCCTGGGTCGCCCTGGCGACCGGAGCGGCCTCGGAGCTGGTTGTCAATGCGGCGGGCCTCGTGGCGCTCGGTTCCCAGCACGTGCAAGCCTCCGAGCTTCACCACCCTCTCGTGGTCTTCCTGGCAGAGGGCGTACATCTCGGCCAGGACCTCGGCCCAGCGGGTGGGGTACTTCTTCGTGGGGTCTTCGCCCCGGCGGAGCATCTTGAGGGCATCGTCCCACTCGCTGGAACGAATCTGGGTGAGGTCGAAACCTTCCTTGCGCAGCTTCTCCCGGGCCAGGCCCTCCGGGTTGCCTCCCAGCAGGATGTCCACACCTCGCCCGGCCATATTGGTGGCGATGGTAACCGCACCGGAGCGCCCCGCCTGGGCGATAATCTGGGCCTCTTTCTCGTGATACTTGGCGTTGAGGACGTTGTGGGGGACGCCTTCCCTCAGCACTTTGCCGAGCTTGTCCACATCTTCTATGCCCAGGAGCCGGGCCAGGCGTTCGACGTTTTCCTTAGCGAGGATGTTGGGATTTACCCCCAGGCGGCGGGCCAATCTGTTGAGCTCTCTGGGGCTCAGCCTCTCCAGGGGCTGGTTGAGGTAGGTGTTCCACCGTTCCCACTCTTCCTTGTCGAGTTGCTCATCCCTGGATAGGGCGTCCCGCAGCAGGGTTACCCTCGCCAGGTCCTGGAGCTTCTGAGGCGAGAGGCGGGAACTCAGGTGCTCGGATTTCTCAATGGAAAGCGTGCCCACCAGCACCGGGCGGTCCTGGCAATGGAGTTGAAGGATTTCCTTCACCACCGCCCGGAACTTTGCTTCCTCAGTCTTATAGACTACGTCGGGGTGGTCAATGCGGATCATCGGCTTGTGGGTGGGGATGACCACCACGTCCAGGCCGTAAATCTTGTGGAATTCCTCGGCCTCGGTGGCGGCGGTTCCGGTCATACCGGCCAGCTTCTTGTAGAGGCGGAAGTAGTTCTGGAAGGTGATGGTGGCCAGGGTGAGGCTTTCCCGCTGGATGGGGACGCCTTCTTTGGCTTCGATGGCCTGGTGCAAGCCTTCGGAGTAACGGCGTCCGTACATCAACCGCCCGGTGAATTCATCCACGATGATGACCTGGCCGTCCTTGACAATGTAATCTTTGTCTCGATGGTAGAGGGCATAAGCCCGTAATGCATTGTCCAGATATGGGGTCAAATGGGCATTTTGAGGGGAGTAGAGGTTATCAATGCCCAGCATCTTCTCCACCTTGGCGATGCCCTCTTCGGTGAGGGTCACCACCCGGGCCTTCTCGTCCACGATGTAGTCTACTTCAGGTTGAAGGTGGGGGACGAGGCGGGCGAAGGTTTGATAGAGTTCGGCAGATTCCTCCGCAGGGCCAGAGATAATGAGGGGTGTTCGGGCCTCGTCTATGAGGATGTTGTCCACCTCGTCAATAATGGCGTAGTTGAGTTCTCGCTGGACACATTGGGAGAGGTCCTGCACCATATTGTCTCGCAGATAGTCAAAGCCGAATTCATTGTTGGTGCCGTAGGTAACATCAGCCAGATATGCTTCCCGGCGGGATACTGGCCTTAAGTGCTGATAGCGGTCATCCTCGGAGATGTATTCGGGGTCATAGATGAAGGAGCTACGTTGAGGGTCAGCGGCCAGGGATTGGATGACGCCCACTTTGAGCCCCAGGAGGTGATACACCGGCCCCATCCACTGGGTGTCCCGCTTGGCCAGGTAATCGTTGACAGTGACCACGTGGACACCCCGGCCCGTAAGGGCGTTAAGGTAGACCGGCAGGGTGGCGACGAGGGTTTTGCCCTCGCCGGTCTTCATCTCGGCTACTTTGCCCTGGTGCAGGACAATCCCGCCCATAAGCTGGACATCGAAGTGGCGCAGGCCGATGGTGCGCTTGGCGGCCTCCCGCACGGCGGCGAAGGCACGGGGGAGGATGCAGTTGAGGTATTCTTCTTCGGCTTGGCGGAGCTGGTCGTCAAGTTTGTGGAATTCCTCCTCCAGGCGTTCACGAACCTCGGGGTCTTCTTCAGCCTCCAACTCAGCCCGCTTCTCCTCGACCCTCTCCCTCAGAGAAGCCGTCTCTTCCCGGAGCCCCCGCCTGAATTCGTCGGTGAGGGCACGCAACTCTTCATCGGAGAGGCGCTCCATCTCCGGCTCCAGGCGGTTTATCTCCTCCACCAATGGCTCCAGCCGCTTCAGCTCTTTCTCGTTCAGGTCACCAATTACCGTTTTCAACAGTTTCTTAAACACTTTTACCTTTTGCCTCCTTATGGCTTGTCGCCTGACAAAGGTTATTTTTCGACGGCAACTCCGCTGCCGTCGAAAAATAACCCCTTCAGGTTGTTTCTCACCTCAAAAGCTGCGCCAACGTTATCACCAGCGCCGCTATCGAGATGAACTGCCCGATCCAGAAGATAAACATCCAACGAATGAGCTCCGAATGGCGTTTGGCTATCTCGGCGTGCAGGCGGGATTGCATTGACGCCATCTCCTGGCGAAGCTCTGCTCCCTGGGTTGCCATCTCCTGGCGAAGTTCAGCCACCTGAGAAGACATCTCTTGGCGCAACTCAGCCACCTGAGAAGACATCTCTTGGCGCAACTCAGCCATCTGAGAAGTCATCTCTTGGCGTAACTCAGCCATCTGAGATGCCATCTCTTGGCGCAACTCAGCCCCCAGCGCTGCCAGCTGCTCCCGGAACTCGGCCCGCATCAAGGCCAATTCCTCACGGATTTTGGACAGCTCCTCCGAAAAACGGCGCTCGAAGCGGTCTTCTGCCAGCGTCAGCACAATGCGCTGCTGCTCTTCCAGAGCCTGGTTCATCATATCCACCAGGGCAGTGGCCGCCTTGGTGCCCAATTGCTCCTGAAGCACATCGGGTATCGCTACTATGGGCATCTTGGTCCTCCTTACTTATCTCGTCAATTGCGCCAGCGCTATCACCAGCGCCGCTATCGAGATGAATTGCCCAATCCAGAAGATAAACATCCAGCGGATGAGTTCTGAATGACGCTGAGCCATCTCCTGGCGAAGCTCTGCTCCCTGAGTTGCCATTTCCTGGCGGAGTTCGGCCACCTGCGTAGCCATTTCCTGGCGAAGCTCTGCTCCTTGGGCCGCCATTTCCTGGCGGAGTTCGGCTCCCAGCGCTGCCAGCTGCTCTCGGAACTCGGCCCGCATCAAGGCCAATTCCTCACGGATTTTGGACAGCTCCTCCGAAAAACGGCGCTCGAAGCGGTCTTCTGCCAG
>Ga0164310_10001799_pt1 | contig 12278 bp, 12 predicted proteins | sample GuaBasSedimGuay1_FD_121795 | JGI IMG/M metagenome (GOLD analysis project Ga0164310, IMG submission 121795) | Subseafloor sediment microbial communities from Guaymas Basin, Gulf of California, Mexico - Guay1, Core 4569-9, 0-3 cm | ecosystem: Environmental > Aquatic > Marine > Hydrothermal vents... | reverse complement strand
TTTTTGTCTTTTAGTATTTTTTCTATTCTGTTCATTGCTTCTTCGAGCTTTTCGTAAGCTGTGGCGTAGCTTATTCTCACGTAACCTTCTCCGGCTTTTCCGAAAGCATTACCCGGAACCATAACAACTTTTGCCTTTCTAATCATTAACTCGCTGAATTCTTTGCTTGTTAAACCCGTGTCCTTGACGCGTGGGAAAATGTAAAAAGCTCCTTTTGGTTTAATCGTGGGAAGCCCTATCTCATTCAAGCGCTTCCAAACAAGATTCCTCCTCCGATCATACTCTTTACGCATTTCTTCAACTGCCTTCCAGCTCCTCTCATCCTTTAAAGCTTTAGCCGCCGCATACTGAACAAACGTTACAGGGCACGTGACATTGTACATTTGAAAACGAGTCATCCTCTCAATTACCCATTCTGGTGCCGCAACAAAACCCAAACGCCAGCCAGTCATTGCAAAAGTTTTTGAAAAACCGTTTATTGTTATCACCCTATCAAACATTCCGTTAAGAGAAGCAATACTGTAGTTCTTGACCCCATCATACACGAAATACTCGTAAACCTCATCACTGAACACTATTAAATCATGCTCCACGGCAAAACCCGCAATTTCCTCAAGATCTTTTTTTGTTAGAACGGCTCCAGTAGGATTATTCGGGCTGTTTATGATGAGAGCGCGCGTTTTCTCAGTAACGTACTTTTTAAGATCATCAACGGTTAGGCGGAATTCATTCTCCTCGTGGGTGGGCACTTCCACGGGTTTTCCCCCCGCGAGGATTACTGAGGGAGCATAACTAACAAACGCGGGCGAAGGTATGAGAACTTCCTCACCATCCTTTAAAAATGTCGCAAAACCCATTAAAAGCCCTTGATTCGCTCCAACAGTTATCATGATTTGACTCTGCGGGTCTGCATTAATACCATTATCTTTCTTTAGTTTTTCCGCTATTGCTTCCCTAAGCTCCCTAATCCCGGCATTAGGACCATAATGCGTCAACCCCTCGTCCAACGCTTCTTTAGCGTACTCCTTAATGTGCTCAGGAGTGTCAAAGTCGGGTTCTCCAATTCCCAGTGATATTACCCCCTCAACACCCTGAGCCAAATCAAAAAGCTTCCTAATTCCAGAAACACTCACTAGCTCTAACCTATCACTCAACGCCATTTCGAAATCACCGAATATGTGTATGCCGGGATGTTTATAATTTTGCCGCTATAAAATATTGTACATTAGTGAAACCTTTAATGCAGCATTAACCAGAAGCGCCTAATCTATATCCTCGATGCCTCTATCCGTTATCCTGAAGTGCACCATACCTCCCTCGGGTCTGAAGCGGTGCCTCTCTAAAACCGCCAGACGGTAGGAAGGTCTGGGTAACGTCTCAAGCCTCAGAATATCCTTGCATTTGTATCCCAATGTATGTTCCGCTAGGGGCTTTAAGGTTTTCGCCGAAGAGTCAAAATAGACCTGATTTATAACTATTACCCCAAGATTGTGCTTTCTAGCGAGCCATAAAAGGACTTGAAGCTGCTTGCTCAGCTCATTAAGGAGCTCATGCTTTTTCTCCTCCGTGCGGTATAGTGAGGTTATGGAGTCCACAACTATCAAGGAGAACTTCTCACTGACAATTTTCTTTAGTCCCGCTATCATCTTTTTCTGCTCTCTGAAATCGGAGGGCTCAAAAAGTATGAACTTTTCAAGGGCTCCCCTAAGACCCCAATTATATGCCATCTGCTCAAGCCTTTCGGGAGAAAAACCGCCCTCCGTGTCCACATATGCAACCTTCCCCTCATTTAAAAGCCCCACCTGCATGGCAAGGGTTGTCTTTCCGCTCGCAAAAACCCCGTATACCTGGGTTAGAACTCCCCTCTCAATTCCCCCACCTAAAAGCTCATCGAGGTTTTTACTCCCCGTTGTGAGCAATTCAAACCTCTAACGTTTCTTCGGGTTTAAACTCCCTCACAAGAGTCCATATCCTCCTCTTCTGAAGCTCCCTCTTAAAACTTTCAACATCTGCGGAACTGTAGATTCCATAGTGCATGGGAATTGCCATTTTGGGCCTCAATGCTTCCACTATATCAGCTGCTTCCCTCTCATTGGCGGTGGAGCGCCCGCTTATAGGTATTAGGAGGATGTCTATCTTGTATTTCCTTAGTTCCCGGAATCTGGGAGAAGAGTATGTATCTCCCGGGTGGTACAAAACCTTATCCCCAAAAATCAAATAGCCCACGGGGTACTGGCTTGAAGGATGCTCGGCATAAACAACTTTAACTTTAACCCCTCCTTCCAGCTCAATTTCTTCTCCCCATTCCACCTCTTCAACTTTCGTAATCCCATCTGCAATCGCCATGAGATAGACGGGCTTGGGTCCTATAACTGTTGCATCCCTTAACCTAGCTATGAGAGGGGTTTTGCCATAATGATCGCTGTGCTCGTGGGTCACTAAAATATAATCCACATCCCCTATTAGATCATCCTCCACCTCGGGGTAGGGATCGAAAAGGAGCTTAATCCCCCGTGTTTCGATGTAAAAGCATGAATGACCGTACCATGTAATTTTCATTGCAATACCTCCAAATATTGCTCGGCATGTAATTAACTCTACCTTATCGAACTTAAATCTTTCCCTCGGGCTCTCTCAAAACTTTTTGAATATTGGCAATTTTATCCAATAAGTTTATATATCCAAATTGGACAAATAATCCAGTGGTGATACAATGAGAAGGAAAATATCCATTCTGTTTATTGTGCTACTCTTGGGACTTGCTGTCAGCGGGTGCATAAATCAGCCCACAACATCTACTATTACTCAAACAAAAACTACAACATCAACAATAACTCAAACGGAGACCGTTGTTAAAGAGCCTCATTACTATCCCATAAGCGTGAAAGACTTTGCGAACAGGAGTATTACGATTGAGAAAGAACCTAAAAGGATAGTCTCCCTAGCACCCAGCATTACAGAAACTCTGTACTACCTCGGGGCACTCGATAGGGTAGTTGGGATTACGAAGTTTGATAACTTCCCTGCGGATGTCAAAGAGGGCAGGACGGTAATAGGAGGATTCAGCGACCCCAATATTGAGCTCATAGCTTCATTAAAGCCGGATCTCATAATCATCACCTCAATGCACTACAAATATCTTGAGCAGCTGGAGCAGATAGCCCCCGTTGTCGTGGTTGACCCCGGAAATATCGACGAAATATACGAGCAGCTGGAGCTTTTTGGAAGGATATTAAACAAACAGGGAGAAGCTGAAGGTGTGATAAACTTCATGAAGGCTAAAATTGAGGAGATTGAGATCAAAGTTGCAGATAAGCCAAAGGTCAAAGTTTTCTATATTGTCTGGAGCAATCCTTTAATGACTGCCGGAAAAGGAAGCTTCATAAATGACCTGATAACACTTGCAGGTGGAGAAAACATTTTTGAGGATGTTCAAGGATGGCCTCAGGTGAGCATTGAGGAGGTACTAGGAAGGGATCCCGATGTGATAATCCTCCCACCTCACGCCGGGATTACCAGAGAGGAACTGTGTAAGAGCGAACTTTCGAAGACGAGCGCTGTTAGGAATGGGAGGGTCTTCGTGATAAGCGATGACGACATTGTTTCACGGCCGAGCCCGAGAATCGTTGAAGGTCTAGAGGAGTTTGCTCGTCTAATCCATCCTCAAGCATTTAACTACAATGTGAACCTTCTCGTTTGCAATGTTACTGCGAGCTGATTTTCTTTTCTTCTGGAATTTTATTCCGGTGAAGAAAAGATTGACCTGAAGGTTACGCCCGTAATCTGGATTTCAAAGGTCGAGCACGAAAAGGCGGTCTATCCAACTAGCTATCTGCTGGAAACACTGCGGGACTTTCTAGAGAGTGCAGAGCTCAACAAGGTTATACTCATAGATGGCATCGAATATCTCATCCTCGAAAACGGTACCTTACACATTGACGAGTGAATTGAAACCTGTGGAGGAATTAAAGGAGCTCTGATCTTTTAGACCTCTATTTTTTCGTATGTCTTCTTCATCAAAACCGCGTCTCCTTCTATATTGGGGCTCTCGCTTATGAGAACCCCTCTAACCTTGAATTCCTTCAAAACATGGAGCAGATCCTCCCATCTCATGTCGCTCTCCCTGAGGTTCAAGTGGTTCTTCTCGCCCTTCGCCGTGTACTCTATGCCGCTCATATGAATGTGCATGTTCTTGAGAGCTTCCTCTCCGAGGCCCTCCTCCATGAGGGAGAGCATTTCACGCCATTCTTCAATTGAGTTGCACTTTCCGCCCTTTCTTGCATGTGCGTGCGCGAAATCTATTGCCGGGAGCACCATCTCAACGTCCTGACTCATTTTTATGAGTTCCTTTAAATCTCCGAACTGGGTTGGTTTTCCCGTGAGCTCCGGTCTAATCCAGATCTCTATCCCCTCATCCATGAGACTCCTGATTATGTCCTTTATCTCATTCCTTATGCGTTCATAAACTCTCTGAGGGTCCTGCTTTAGATAGTAACCCGCGTGAAAAACCACACTCCATCCCCCTGCTTCATAGAGGCGTTCGGCACTTTGAATTATCCTCCTTTTGCTGGCTTCAACTTTTTCCCTCTCCCTGGCATTCAAATTGATGTAGTAGGGGGCGTGAGCTGTCAGAATAACATCATTTTCCCTCGCAACGCGTCCGATCTTCCTGGCCATCTCCGGCTTTAAATTAACTCCTCTGACAAATTCAAGCTCCATTGCATCCAGACCCAGATTTTTAACCTGCATGATGCCATTTATTGTGGAGGGTCTTGGTGTTGAAATTGGAATTCCAGCAGTCCCAAACCTCAGCCTATCGATTTTTATCATATCCATCACCGGCACTTAAATTTATGCAAGCTCAATTTTTGTACCCAAAATTTTTTCAATTTCTTTCAAACGCCTGTTGAGCTCTTCCTCGAGTTCTCTAAGCTTTCTTTTAGCTTTTTCTAGCTCCTCTTCTTTCTCCTTTATCTTCGCTTCGAGCCTTCTTAGCCGGGCTTCAAAGTCCCCTATCTCCTTTGATCTCCTGTTTTTTTCCCTCTCTAGAGAATCCAGCTCTTTTCTCAGGATTTCTATTTTCTCAAGCTCAGCATCCAGGTTCTCGATAACTTCCTTGGCCCTCTTCGCATGCTTTTTGTCGAAGTATCCCCTTTCCATTGCATTCTTAAGAAGCTCTTTAACCTTCATAGGCTCCTCAAAAGCAAACTTCGTATCCTTCAAGAACATCTCCGCGGCATGTCCCTTTACCCTGGCTTTTTTCAGGGGCTTCTTTAGATATGAAAGGTCTGAACTCAGCTTGATTTCCCTGTGGGAGAGCTCCTTTTTTAGAGATTCTATCTTCTCTTCGAGCTCTAAAAGTGTGGAATTTCTTTTCTTTTCTGCTATTGTTGCCTTTAAGTCCTCTTCCCTCTCTTTCGCCCTTTCAAGCTCTCCACGCACCTCTTGAATGTGTTCATCTGCTCTTTTAATGTCCTCAAGGATGCTCTTAATATCCGGAACCTCAAACTCCTCAAAATTCCTCAGTCTCACTTGATATTCGCCATATACCTCCGAGAGCTCCTTAAGGAGCTTATTTATCCTGTAAATTCTCTTTTCAAAGACCATCATTACATATTTTCCATGGCTAACATGAAACTTTGAGAGCTCGGGCAGGAACTTCTCCAGTGAGTCTATATTCTCTATGCGCTCCAAAAAGTTCGTTAATGTATCAACGTATGCCCTCCTTTCATTCTCCACGATTTTGGATATCCTCTCATCGATTTTTTTTGGTATCCTCTCCTTCTCAAGGTTCTTAACTTCCTTTTTTATCTCCTTCAAAAGCTTGGAAACCTTTTTGCTGTAGGCTTCTCTGAGCTGGCTCTTCTCCTCCAAAGCCTTTTCCTTACGTTTCTCAAGTTCCAGAAGTGCTCTTTCCAACTTCAACTTTCCTCCATCCCCTGACCTTTTCTTTAAGATACATGCCCGCTAGGGCCGCTACCACTATATCTGCCACTGCCATTAAAACTTTACCGTAGAACTCTATAAGGACGGGTGATGTCAGATTTATGACATAGGACGTTGTTAAATCTATCGTAACCCACATGCCCGGAATCAGAATAAGCGCGGTTATGTAATACCATATGTGGTAATCTCTCTTCATGTAAGCCTGCATAATCTTGCCGAGGACAATTATGGCCAGCCCTATGTTAAGCATGGTGTTGAAGAAGTATATATAGGCTATGAAGGCAAGCAGCGGGTCAGTTGGAATCCCCGGAAGGGTGGAACCCCTTATCAGGTATGCAAAGTTGAAGTACACATAGATTGCACCCGCGGTTATCACGAACAGCCCTGTTACTGTTGCCATGAAGTTGACAAGTCCTTTACTTATGCTCTCTTTAAGACGCAAAAAGCCATCCTGAATGTGTCTTATAATGTTAAATCCCTTGTTAAAGAAGTATCCACCCACTAGGAATAATATCGTCCCGGCAACCGTCGATGAAACTATGTTAATGCTTTCAGGATATTTAAGAGAGATCAGCCTTGCAATACCATACAGAAGCAGAATTAAACCAGGCAATCCAAGGACCACCTTTGCAACTTCAGGATCGCTCAAAATCTCCTTGAAATAGCGGTATATTATATAATATGTGGTTTCTATGCTCTCGCTCTGCTTCACCACAACTCTCCTCGTGCTCACTATGGGGAGCTTTGAGGTTATTATCGGAAATATCTGCTCGTCCTCTGCACCGTCTGTAACAGGGATAACACCATCGGCGGGAAAACTCTTGAGAACCTCCTCCAGCTGCTTATTGAGCTCCAAATCGCTTTTAACCCCAACATCATGGTGCCCCGTTATCAATGCCACCTCTACATCATCAAATTCTCCTTTTTCCCTGAGCTCATCATAAAGTTTGACAGCCGCGTAGAGGACATTTGCATCGCTGTCCTCCGGATCTGCCAGGCTAAGTTTCATAGCAGCGTCTATGCAGGCATCTCTACCAATTATGGGGGCTTCAACACCCGCTTTATAGCCGAAATCATCATCCCGATCTATCGCTAAAATCAGTACCTTAATCTTCAACCCTCCCCCATTTTCTCAAGGACGGATTTTACCTTATCCTCCATTTTACGATCTTTGTCCCTTCTATCATCGATCCTTATCGTTGTGGAGACTCTCTTTGCTCCAAGCCTGAACATGAGCTCATGAGCCTCCTCTATTATCCCGAGCCCCTCCCCAATGCTCGATACTTCTATGATGGTTGACATGGGTGTCAGTGTATACTTTACACCCTTATTCTCTAAAAACTTTACTACCTCTGCTACGTATCCGCTCAGACTGAGCTCTCCAAGGGGAACCACGATGAACTCGATTATTACACTCACCTTCGACACCTGACTGAGATTAACTCGACAATATTTTAAACTTAACGGTGCTCGAAGAGGAGAGTAAAGCGTTTCATGACTTCCTCCCCAATCTGCTCCCTGTTCCCGATGCTTAAAAAATAGAGCTCTCCATAACCTTCAAACCTCTTCACCCATCTCCTGTGAAGTACAGCTAAGAGCGGTTTTTTACTCTTTAAAACTTCCTCAAGTGCCCGTGAGAATGCTTTGCTTTTAAATTCCATTGCCCCTATCTCATCTATCACAACCAGATCCGCTTCTTTCAATGCCCTGTACATTGCCCTGACACCGATTTCATTTAAATCCGCGATGTTCACCCCGTATTTCCCTATTTTAGGGCCTGGAGCCCCTTCCCATGCGAGTATCCCTTCCTCTCCTGTATCGAGGGCTCTTATCTTGAATCCCACTCTCCTTCCCCTTTCGCGCACTTCCTGGGTTATGAAACCTCCTGCAGAAATTCCCCTCTCTTTTAAAGCTTCCACAACTTTCAAAACGAGCGTGGTTTTCCCGACCCCCGGATTTCCACTTATAAATATTCTCACCATGTGGGAATCTATGCTTTAAAACTTAAAAATCAATCGCTCCAGAACTTTCTGTTCTTAATAAACGTCCTCTCAGCCTCAAGAAGAGCCACCAAAAGTGCCTCTCCTTTGTACTGTCCCAGAATCCTTGCGGCGGTATCAGGACCGACCCCATAGGAAGCTAGTGCTAGAATGGCATCCCATCCATACGTCTGGATCAAATCACTTGCCTTCAAAAGCTTGCGGTATGCCTTCTCTTCCTCTTTATCGATTTTCTCTCCTCTCTTCATCTTTTTGAGGTATTTAATAAAAATTTCGGAATCTATTGGATGAGCAACGGCGAGCATTAGAGAACCGCACTTAGGGCATTTCCACTCTTTGAGACGATTTTTAAGTCTCGAAGTCTTTGTCTGGCTCTTCCATCCGCAGTTGGTGCATATCAAAACAACGTCTGTATCCAGAATCCTCCTCTTGAAAAGCTCCAGAATTTCGTCCCTCTCGAGTCCCCCGCTCACCAGGAACTCTCCTCCAACGCTCATATTTATCCTAGCAAGTGGCGAGGCTTCTCCGGCAATCCGCCCTTTGATCCTTATCATTCCCCTTTGGATATCCTCCAGAACCTTTGAAGCCTCTTCAACATCCACCTTATCATGAAATACCTCATTTAAAGTTTCCTTCTCAATTACAGTGCCGCTGAAGAGTCTGTCCACCCTCCTGATTTTTGCCTCTCTTCTCAATGCTCCAATCCTCTTTGCAACATTGAGCATTCTCCATCTGTATACGTTGCTATCCCGTATTCCCCTTGAGATTATGTACTCGAGTGCCCTCCCGTCCTGGAAGAAATACTCCTTTACTTCCCTTGGATTCAGCTGAAAAGGTGTTTTAAAAACTATGGCATGAGCCTGAGCCTTCATGGTAAACACTTTTCCATATCTGGAGCTTAAAAATGCCCATATAAACCTGCCCAGTGCTTCATTTGCCCGATTTCCAAAATCAGCATGAATTACAAGAGCTTTGGAGAGGCTCTCAATTCCAACGTCTCTATCGGTACCCAGCGGGTCCTGCTTCCTCAGAATTCTCTCGGCAATCTTTAACTCATTCTCCATAAACTCGACGTCCCGTAGGAAGCGTTTTGCCATTTCAAAATTGAAAATGAGTTCTCTCTTCAGTCTACCCACTTCAAGGGCAACTTCAAAGGGAACCGGAATCATCTCCCCTTCCCAGCTTGGGATGGCACTCTCAAGACTTTTGCTCTCCCTGACCTTTAAAAGGCGTGCATCCTCATCTATCCCGAGAACTATCCAGCTTCTCCCGTGCATGATAAACTCCATACCCTCTTCGAGATCCATCACAAAGCTCTCGTCGAGGCGCCCTATAATATGATTGCTCGATATATTCAGCACGCGGTAGGAAACCTCATCGGGGATTGTGGAGAGGTTTTCGTAGTAATACTTAAAGGATCCCCTTTTTAGATAGAGAACATCCTTTTCCTCATCGTATCCAACTAAATAGGAGTTCCTGAGGACATTGAGTACACCCTCAAACTCCTCCCAAGTCAGATTTCGGTAGGGATATGCCATTCGAGCTGTTTCATATATCTCTTTCTTACCGAGGTGTCTGTACTCCATGAGCAAACCGACGATAAAATGGGCGAGAACATCGAGGGCATTTTCATAGATATGAACTTTCTCAAGCTTTCCCTTCACTGCCCTCTTTGCAATAATTAAGCTCTCCAGATAGTCCTCTACATTTGTGGCTATGATATAACCTTCACTCACCTCTCCAAGGCGGTGTTTAGAGCGTCCCACCCGCTGGATCAGGCGATTCACCTGTCTGGGACTCATGTACTGCACCACAACATCCACATCACCTATATCTATCCCAAGCTCCATCGAGGAGGTACATATCAGTGCCTTAATCTTGCCTTCTTTAAGCGCTTTCTCGGCATGTATGCGTGCTTCTTTGGAGAGACTTCCGTGGTGAACTTCGACTGCTTTTCCCCATGCTTTCAGGCGATGTGCCAAAATCTCGGCAAACTGACGTGTGTTTGTAAAAACAAGTGCCCTCTCATATCTCTCCAGAATTTCCCATAGAATCCTTAATCGGGTTGCAACTTCGAGGGAAATCTTAAGCTGCTTGGCAAGGTCTCTATCCCTTTCATCCGGCTGGGGGAAGAGCACTTTTATTCTATACTCCTTCTTCAGTGAGGGCTTCACAGTCACATGCCCTTTAAGCCATTCCCTAACTTCCTCTTCGTTCCCAACCGTTGCACTTAGACCTATCCTTTGAAAGCTCGCTATTTTGGATAGCCGCTCAAGTGCCAGGCTCAGCTGAACTCCTCTCTTGTTATCGACAAGCTCCACAATCTCATCTATTATCACAAATTTTACATTGCCCAGATGCTTCCTCATGGATTTCATCGTCATCAGAATTCCCAGTGTTTCGGGTGTTATTATCAAAACATGGGGAGGATTTCTCACCTGCCTTGCCTTCGCATACTGGGATGTGTCTCCATGCCTTACCTCCACACTTAAACCAACCCTATGCCCCCACCATCTCAAACGCTCTAGAAGATCTCTGTTCAACGCCTTAATGGGGGCTATGTAGAGTGCGGAAATTGGCTCCAAATTCCTCTCAAGTATCTCGTTAATCACAGGTAAAAAAGCACTCTCCGTCTTTCCGCTTCCCGTTGGAGCAATTATAAGTACATTCCTTCCTCTGCTAACTTCATCAAAAGCCCTTAGCTGCAGTTCATTGAGCTGAAAACGCTCGCTTATTGCCTTCATGAGGAGTTCATGCATGTTGAAGGATAACTCAGGATGCTTAAAAAATAATCGATTGCTGTCATAAGGGATTTAAACCCCCTTGATGATTTAATTCTGGTGGGAGGATGATAGGCTATGAGCCCGTAATGGTTGCAATGCCCCTTGCAAAACACATCAGCGAATTCATAATGAGAAAAAGAAGGCTGCCGGGGAGAGAGGAAATTGCGGGGATTATGGAGCTCCTGAATCTTGAGAGGAAACACTCTGAAAGGGATCTATGCTTTTATAGGGGACACTTTGTGGTTGCTCTGTGCTTCTCTAGAGAGAAGCATTTAATAATAGACGTGATATCCTCCACAGGGGAGCTCAGCGATGCCCTAGAGGTCATCGCATATAGGGATGAACAGCTCGATTCGTATATAATCGAGATTCTACCCGCCAATGAACTGGAATTCGAGGGAAACATAGGCATCGAACCCGTGATAATCGATAGTGAGACGTTTGAGCTGGAGAGCACACCAGTCCTCGGCTACTTTGAAGAGGGGGAGGAAGGAATAACGTTCATCATTGATAGAGAGACCTATGACAGGTGGAAGGAAAGTGAAAGGCTTGACATATGTCCCATATGCGGTTCGGATGACCTAGTATGGAGCGGGGAAATGGCATACTGTCCTTCCTGCGGTTTTGGAATAATGATCGAGGGGAGAAAAGATGAGCAGGCTAATTAGAGCACAGCTTGTCAGATATTCAAAGCTCGCCCATGAGAGGGGGCTTACCGCAGCATTCGGGGGAAATCTGAGCATCCTCTTTAGAGGTCGGATATTCATAAAGGCGACAGGGGCAGTTATGGATGATTTGAGCCCTTCTCAAGTTGGAGTGATGGATCTAAATGGGAAACAGATCAGTTCCATACGCCCATCCTCTGAATGGCGCCTCCATTATCATGTATACCACATAAGAGAGGATGTCAGGGCGATAGCTCACCTCCATCCACCCTATTCCATAGCGGCTTCGACGCTCTTAGAGGGAGCCCTCCCCATAATAACCCCCGAGGCTGAGATTTATCTAAAGAAAATTCCGATAGTCCCTTTCAAGCCTGCTGGAACGGAAGAGCTTGCCTTGGAGGTTGCAAATGCGCTCAGGGATTATGACGCTGCAATAATGAAAAATCACGGCATAGTCACGCTTGGGAGAAGTTTGAGGGAAGCATTCTACAAAGCGGAGCTCGTGGAGGAGAGCGCCAGGCTATGGTACCTATCCATAAATGCTAAAAAGCATTGAAAAAAGAGCTAAATCTGCTCCAGCGCCCCGAGGACTTCCCAGATAATGGTCCTCGTGTGCAGGGGCATGTTTGGATCTTCGCTTATCTCTTCGAGGATGGCTATCGCATCAGCCGCCCTTACGGTGGCATCAACACTCCTATCCATAAGCCTTTCAATCGCCTGCTCGGCTGCCCTCCTAATGTTCCTCGGGACAATAGTGTCCTGAACGACCTGCTCCTTCAGAACCTGAATAATCTGCTGAATTCTTTCTTCGCTCATTTTACCACCTCCATCATTTAGTAAGAAATAGTAACTAAAATCCCTTCACCCTATATTGAACATTCGTG
>Ga0164310_10001795_pt1 | contig 12291 bp, 10 predicted proteins | sample GuaBasSedimGuay1_FD_121795 | JGI IMG/M metagenome (GOLD analysis project Ga0164310, IMG submission 121795) | Subseafloor sediment microbial communities from Guaymas Basin, Gulf of California, Mexico - Guay1, Core 4569-9, 0-3 cm | ecosystem: Environmental > Aquatic > Marine > Hydrothermal vents... | reverse complement strand
GGCAAGTCCGTATCAATTTTGATCATGATAGAGCTGTAACTTAGGGGAGCTTCGGTGACCACTGTCACCACATCCACTCCCTTTTGCCTTCCATGGACAATAAAGGGGGCGGGCTTGCAATCGGGATAGGTGGTTCCTGCCCCGATCCCTGTGATAAGGGGTCTGCGAATGGTCTCATCCGGCTCAGGCCCCACCAAATCTTTAACATCATCAAAAAGGTGTAGCGGGGTGATCCTTTTAAGCTTCCCCGTCTCATTGGTATACCGATGACATGCCCCCATGTATCCTGGATTAATGCTGCACTTGATAGGACACGCATCACATTGCACAGATCCAGGCTGTGCTATCTCTTCAGCCTCTATGGCTCCCTGTTCGCAAACCCTGACACATGTCCCACATTGGGTGCACCGTTCTGGATCAATAACGGCCTTCTTCTTGCGCAAGGAAACGGCCTCTACTGGGCAATCCCTCACGCAAAAACCACAGCCGATACATTTTTCGAGATCAATATGCATCATAAAGTCGGTAAAATGGTAAGTTATTTACTAAAAGGGGACAGGAGACAGTAGTCAGAATTGCTTTGCGCTCCCACCAAATATTCTTCTGACATTAATCATTGGTCATTTACCCGCCAGAAACCGGCAGGATAATTTGACATTTGGGCTTTGTCATTTGACATTATTTCCCTTTTGCCCCTAGTCTTTAACCTTTGACCTCTTTCCTCTAGATCTCAACTGCTGGCTGTTTGTCTATTGAACTATGGGTTTCCTCTTGGGTGGCGGTGTATTCCTGCTCTTTGACACCACGATCTGTCCATCCACCAAGACCATGGATACAGCCGGATTATCCCCTGCTTCAATGGCAGAAAGGGCATCATCACCCACCGAGCCCATGGGTGCATCCATAATCACCAAATCTGCTTCCTTGCCCTCTGCAACTATCCCCCTGTTCAATTTGTGAACCCTTGCCGTATTCCCAGTGGCCATGCAAACCACCTCTTCAGGGGTCAGCGGTGTAAGGCCTGCCAAAAGATTCATCACACGCAGGATCCCCAAAGGAATCACGCCCGTCCCTGAAGGCGCGTCATTGCCGATAATCACACGAGATTGTGCCTTGGCATCCACGATCATCTTTGCTGCCTCCACCGCCACCTTGGGATTTCCGCAATGGACGATCTCCAGGGCAAAATCCGTTTCATGGATAAGCCTTCGCACCTCTTCAAGCGGGACGGCTGTGGGTCCGCCATTAAGATGGGAAACAATATCAGGGTTGGTCTTAATGACCATGTCCGCGGTAACCACACTGCTTCCTGGAATGGACGTGCCGCCAGTGTGCATCATTACGGTCATACCCACCTCTTTTGCCCAGGAAACCATGGGGGCCGCCTCCTCGGGACTTTTCACGCTTCCAAGCCCTATTTCCCCTACAGTCCTCACACCTTCTCTGGCCATTTCCTCAAAATCTTCCTTGGTGAGCCCCTTTTCCAAAATAACCGCACCTCCCACCACCTTGCCTCCGCCAGGACGAAAGTTTTGAAAGGACTTGGCTGCCAAAATAGCCAGGGCCTTTACTCCTGCCGGGTCCTTTGGCCGACCCTTGAGATGCACTTCTCCTGCGGAGATGATGGTGGTAACCCCGCCGTGGACCTCGCTTTCTAAAAATCCGATCTGATTTTGACGCGATGTGTAATCTCCAAGGATGACGTGGCAGTGGGAATCGATCAAGCCAGGGGTCACTGTGGTCCCTGCACAATCAATGGTAAGGTCCGCGGCCCCTTCATCCATATCACCTATAGATCCGACCGCCTTGATCAGCCCATCTTGAATCCAGATGGAATTCCCCTCAACAATAGGGCTCTGGATATCCCCGCTGACTATGGTCCCAATATTCTTGAGTAATACATTAGACATTACGATCCCTCCCTTATCCTTTTCCTTATCCTCTCCGGTGTTGCCGGAAGCACATACATCCTTTTCCCCAGGGCATCGGCAATAGCGTTGATGATTGCAGGGGCCGTTGGAATCAAGGATGGCTCCCCAACTCCCTTGGCTCCAAAAGGTCCGGTAGGCTCGGCATCCTCCACAATGATGGAAACCACATCCGGCACATCCAGGGACGTGGGGATACGGTAATCAGCCATGGAATGGGTCTGCCCTGGGATGTACTCCTCCATAAGCGCAAATCCAATACCCATGGCCACACCGCCCTGAATCTGGCCTTCCACATTTTGGGGGTGAATGGCCCTTCCCACATCATGGGCTGCAATAATTTTGTTCACAAAGACCTGTCCCGTAGATGTATCCACCTCCACCATGGCCAGATGGGTGGCAAATGCATACGTGGCATAGGGGATGCCCTGTCCTGTCTCTGGATCAAGCATGGTGGTCTGAGGGTCAAAATACCCATCAAATTGAAGCCTCCCACCTTGTTTGGCCAACCGGCGCGCTACCTCCCCGATGGAGATCTTTTTCCCGGTCTTTCTCTCTTGTACAAACCCATCTGTAAGTTGCACATCCTCCTGGGACACTCCAAGAATCTCAGCCCCTTGTTGGACCAAGGCGTCAGCCAGCTTTTGGGCGGCATCTTTTACCGCATTTCCCGATATATAGGTCTGACGACTGGCAGACGTAGCGCCCGCATTGGCCGTAAGCTTGGTATCTGCAATAATCGCCTTTATTTTATTGGGCGGCAGCCCCAACACCTCTGCTGCGATTTGTGCAAGCACTGTGGTTGAGCCTTGTCCAATATCAGCAGCCCCCGTGTAAAGCTCCACAGAGCCCTCAGGCGTAATCTCCATACGGGCATGGGCTGGATTCTTGGACGCGGTGTTGCCTATGCCATACCACATGGATCCAAGCCCAATTCCCCGCACATGACCAGGAGAGTCCTCCCTCTTCCATTCCTGTTTTGCCTTCTCGTAATGGGATTCAACGGCATCAAGGCAGGCAAGGATCCCAACGCTGTTGTTCAGGCTTTGGCCCGTTGCCGTAACTGAACCCCTGGCAAAGGCATTTCGTTTCCGAAGCTTCAAGGGGTCAATTCCCAGCTCCTTGGCCAAAATGTCCATCTGGGACTCATAGGCAAAGGCCACCTGAGGTGCGCCAAAGCCCCTCATGGCACCTGCCACGGGATTATTGGTGTACACGGCCAGGCCCTGGATATCCACGTTATCCACTTTGTAAGGACCAGTCACATGGACCGCTGCCCTTGTCGCAACGGCCATACCATAGGAGGCATAGGCCCCCGTGTCACAGATGATTCTGGCCCTGAGAGCCAGGAGCCTGCCATCCTTGGCAGCTCCTGTTTCCATCTCCATTTTGAGTGGATGTCTTTTGGGTGTAGCAAGATAGGCCTCCTCCCTGGAATAGACCAGCCGGCCAGGGCGCCTAAAGTGATAAAGGGCCAGGGCAATGTATCCCTGGACATTGAGATCAAGTTTTGAGCCAAAGCCACCACCGGTGGCCGCCTGGATCACGCGCACGCGGGATCTGTCCACTGCCAGGATTCGCGCAACCTCATCTTGATCATAATGGGGATTCTGTGTAGATGCATAGATAACAAAGGTCCCATCCTGATCAATATAGCCTGCACCAGCATCTGGCTCCAGATAGGTGTGTTCCAAATGAGACGTCTGATATGTCCTTTTTACCACCACATGGCTTTGCAAAAGGGCCTTATCCACATCTCCCTTTCGGATCAGCCTTTGATGCAAGAGATTGCCGTTATCATGTATCAACGGGGCATCCGGGGCCAAGGCCCTCTCTGGATCAAATACAGCCGGGAGGTCTTCATAAATCACATCAATAGCATCCAGAGCTTGTTCAGCAACCTCTTCTTCCTCTGCAACCACCAAGGCTATAGCCTCCCCTACAAAGCGAACCCGATCTATTGCCAGGATCGGTTGATCCTTGGAGATAAGGCCATAAAACTTCTCACCAGGCACATCCGTGTGTACGAGAACGCCAAGGACTCCAGGAATCTCCATTGCCTTGCCTACGTCCACGGAAATGAGCCTGGCATGAGGCCTTTCACTCCTCTTGACTTTTAAAATAAGGGGGTCGTTAAGCCGAATATCCTCGCTGAAAAGCTTTTTCCCTCTGGCCAGATCAACGGCATCTGTCTTGGGAATCGTCTTATGGATACTCCTGAAGCCCATACCTATCCGTCCATTGTGCCCCTTTCATGCCGAAGCCCGCAAAAACCGCCTGAGCCAATGACTCCATTTGTCATCGTTCCCAGAGCGAGATTAGAAGTTTGCTATGATATTTAGGTCCAGGTCTTTGACAATTGTAATTCCTTTGCTTTTCATCTCCTCAAGGGCAGCCTTTGTGGTATCAGGGGCCACACCCCTACAAAGGGATTCAATGACCATCACCTTGTAGCCCGCATCTGCTGCATCAATGGCCGTGGCCTTTACGCAATAATCAGTGGCGATGCCATAAACAATGACCTTCTGGATGCCATTCCGTTTTAGAATCTGATCCATTTCGGTCTTATGTCCGCCGTCATCCTGGAATCCTGAATAGCTGTCATACCGAGGATCCTGGCCCTTCTTCACGATGGCCAGAAACAGGTTGTTGTCCACAAGCACCCTGGCATTTTCCGTGCCCTGCACGCAATGAGGAGGCCACAGCACCTGTGTTCTGCCGTCTATCTCTATGGTCTCGAAGGCATTCTTGCCAGGATGATTGGTATAAAAGGAGACGTGATCGGCCGGATGCCAGTCTTGGGTGCCGAAAATGAGATATCCCTTTTTGGCCAGCGTCTCAGTGGCCTGCTGGACCCTTTGCACAAAGGCCTGGTCTGTTCCTGAAACTGCCAAAGATCCGTCCTTCCATGTGGTAAAGTCGCCCTGAACATCAACCACAATCACGGCTGTTTTGCCTGCCGCCAAGGCGGGCTGCGAAAACGCCAAAAACCCAAAAACTATCCCCAATCCAACAAAATATATCATCATTGCCTTCACAACCTCCTCCTTTCCAAAATGTTGTCTAAGGTTTCAACCAAAACCCCCCGGTTGCGTGGCAAGGGGCAAAGCATTCCCCAAGATCTTACACCCATCGCGCTGTCACGGTCTTTTCATCCATGAAAAGCCGCATGGAGGCCATCCTTGATTTGGCTGTGCCCACAAAAGACTCCCGCCTGGAGCCTAACGGGAAAAAGGCATATGGCTGAGGAATACCCACATTCACTCCCACATTTCCCACATTTACTTCCCGAATGAACTTACGCGCGTGCCTTCCATTCTGAGTCAGAATGCAGGCAGAATGTCCCAGATTGGTCTTTGTATTGATCCACTCAATGCTCTGCTCCAGGCTTTCGGCGCGGATGAGGGCGGCCACCGGACCGAAGGCCTCTTCTTTGGCGGTTGGCATATCCACGTGGACATCTTCCAAGATGGTGGGGCCAAGAAAATATCCATTCGGGTAGTGCTCTACCTTAGCGGAGCGGCCGTCGAGCACCATTTTGGCACCATCAGCCAAAGACTTGTCGATCCACTCCACAACCTTATCGCGTCCCTCTCTGGTAGTAAGAGGGCCCAGATCCACATCCTCATCCAATCCATAGCCCATTTTCATGCCCTTAGCTGCCTCTTTAAAACGCCGCTTCACTTCGTCGTAAATGTCCCCTACTACCACCACGTTGTCCACACCCAGACATCTCTGGCCACTCATCCCAAAGCAGGCACGCAACAGCCATTGGATACCATTGTCAAGATCAGCATCAGGCATGATCACAAGGTGATTTTTCCCATTGCCATTGATAGAGGAGGTCTTTCTGAGCTGTCCGCAAAGGGCAAACAATTCATGGCCGGCCCTATTGGAACCGATGAATCCAAGTCCCCGGATCTGCGGTTGAGACAAGATAAGTTTATTGATCTGGCGGCCGCCATATACCAGATTGATCACGCCTGGTGGGAAGCCCGTCTCTTGGGCCACCTCACATATGGTCTGGGCCGCCACAGGGTCTTGATGACTGGGACTCACCACAACTGTACATCCTGCAGCCAGGGCATAAGGCACAAAGGAGGACCAGGCATGCATAGGGATATTCCCGGGGGTTATGATCAAAAAGGGCCCAAGGGGCTCCCAAACCAGATATTCATCTATACCGTTTGCCAACTGATCCAGATGCTCATTCCTGCTAACCAGCCCATAAAGGGCCGAGCATGCTGATTCAATATTTTCGATCACACGTCTTACCGAGCCAATGGACTCCCCTATGGTCCTTCCATGGTCCTGTGTCAGGATACGTGTCATTTCATCAAAGTGTTTCTCGAACTTGGCCCGCATATCAAAGAGCATCCTGGCCCGTTCCCTCATGGGCACATCCTTCCATGTTGAAAAGGCCTCATGGGCCGCCCGCACCGCGGCAAGGGCCTCTTGCTCGGTGGCAACGGGAAATTCGGCTATCACCTCATCAGTAGCCGGATTCGTATCTTTTCTGATGTCTGCTGAGCTTGATTCCACCCATTCTCCATTAATAAGGAGTTTTAGCTTGCCATAATGTTTTTTCACCTCTGGTAATAACGCCATAGATTATCCCCTCACACATTTAGATAGAGTCTCAACACGCGGTTTCTTGGTGTGATTTCTGCTCCATTATCTCTTTTCTTTTTCCTTGGGCCTTAAGCCTTGCGCCTCATGCCTTTTGTCTATACCGCGAGATACATTTCACAGACCTCGTCTGTGAGCTCCTTCATGGTGCTTTCATGGCACACCCTGCCATGGTCCACAATAAAGGCCCTGTCGCATATGCGCCTTGCAAAATTCAAATTCTGCTCTGCCAACAGCACTGTAACCCTGTTCTGTTTAAGCCTTTTAATTGTATTGGCCAACTGATCAACAATCACTGGTGCCAGGCCTTCAGATGGTTCATCCAAGATGATCATTTCAGGATTTCCCATGAGCGTCCTGGCGATTGTAAGCATCTGCTGCTCCCCCCCACTGATCTGACCTCCCAGATGCCTTTTTAGGGCACCCAGGTTGGGAAACAACTCAAAAAGCCGCTCAGGGGTCCAGGGCTCAAAACCTGGCCGGGGAGGCCTTCGGCCCACTTCCAGGTTTTCCATCACGGTTAGGCCCGTAAATATCCTACGATCTTCTGGCACATACCCTAGCCCCAGGGCGCATATCTTGTATGGGGGAAGACCACGGATGGACTGGCCTTTGAACCGGATCTCACCAGTCTTGGGCACTACGAGCCCGATGATACTCTTGAAAGTGGTGCTTTTGCCCACACCATTGCGGCCCAAAAGCACAGCCACTTCACCCTGTGACATATCAAGGGACATGTTAAAAAGGATCTGGGCCTTACCATAGAAGGTATTTACGCCCTTTAACACAAGCATGTCACTGTTGGTATTTTGATTCATCACACCCTTGTGTAAATGGATTATGGGTTCTCCGGCTTACAAGAGCCCAAGTATATTCTCTTGACCTCTTCGTTGTCCCGCACCTGAGCAGGGGTGCCTTCGGCTATCAGCTTTCCGTAATTAAGCACAATAATCCAGTCAGCATGGGCAAAAACCACATCCATATCATGTTCCGTGAAAAGGACCCCGATATTCTGTGCCTTAACGATTTGTGCTATAAGCTCCATGAGCTTCAGGCGTTCCCTTATGCCCATACCTGCTGTGGGCTCATCCATCAACAACAGTTTGGGCTTGTTGGCCAGGGCAATGGCCAATTCCACCCTTTTTAGATCCCCATAGGCCAGAATACCGCACGGCCTATCCCACTGCTCCTCTACGCCCACCAGCTTCAGCAACTCCATTGCCTCATCCACATAGAGCCTTGATGTCCTCCGTATCACCGAGTTAAGATGCCCACTGGCCGAGAGCAACACCATCTGAACATTTTCCAAGACCGTCATGGAAGCAAAGGTGGATGTTACTTGGAAGGTCCTGCCGACACCCAAGCGCCACACATGCCTGGGCTTGAGGCCTGTGGTATCTCGACCAAGGACCTTTATTCTTCCTTTGTCGGGTCGTAGCTGGCCGTTTATCAAGTTGAAACATGTGGACTTGCCCGCGCCGTTGGGTCCGATCATGGCCAGAAGCTGACCTTCCTTCAGCTCAAAGCTCACACCATCAACCGCGGTTACGCCGCCAAAGGATTTGTAAAGGTCTGTGACTTCCAATAGTTTATGCATAGAAATAAAACCCAAGAGAGCTATTGGTGTTCTGAGGAAAAGCCCTCGAACCTGCGGCTGAAATAGCCAGCAATTCCTTGTGGAAAGGCCATTACCAGAAAGATATAGATACTCCCCAAAATCAGTCGCCAAAAATGGATCCGAGAAATCTTGTCCTCAAGCCAAATGAATGCAGTGGATCCCACCACAGGGCCCGATAAAGAGTGAATCCCACCCAGCAGCACACTCAGTAGGATGTCGAAAGAACGGGATATGGACATCTCATAGGGAAACACACTCCCCTTTGAAAACACATAGATTCCGCCTGCAAGCCCGGCAAAAAGCCCTGCCACCGCAAAGGCAAACCATTGCTGCCGTTTCACATGGATGCCTATGGAATCGGCCCTTAAATGGGAGTCCCTACAGGCCCGCATGGTATAACCAAACGGTGTAAACAGGAGATAGCGAAGTGCCAGTATCCCGCCGATGCTTATGAGTATAGTAAGGTAGTAGAAAATCACTTCATTGCTGGCCCATTTGGCCGGCCAGATCCCTAAGACACCATCATCGCCTCCTGTAAAGCCGCTCCACTGAAAAACAATGGACCAGCATATCTGGGCAAACGCAAGTGTCAGCATGGCCAGGTAAACACCCGACAAACGCACACAAAACCATCCGATAATAAGGGCCAAAAGGGCCATGCACGTGGGGGCCAAAAGGATGGCCAATTCCATGGGTGTATTGGCATAGTGCACGAAAAGGGCCGCTGCATATGCCCCCCCTCCAAAAAAGGCCGCATGTCCAAAGGATACCATGCCACCCGGACCCATCATAAAAAAGAGGCTCATGCAGGCCAGGGCAAAAATGGCAATCTCACCGAAAAGCACTAACTGAAAGCTCCCTGCGAACAATGGTAGGGTCATTAAAAGGATAAGTACAGCCAGCCCCAAAAGCCTCAATTTTGTAGACGCGGGCCTAATGGGAGATTCCACCAGCTCTGACGGCAGGTGCTCTTCGGCCTCAGGTTTGCCAAGCAGCCCATAAGGTCTCACAATAAGTACCACGGCCATCACAAGAAACATCATCACCAGTGTACTCTGGGGAAGGACAAGGACCCCAAACGAGGACAGCTCACCAATGATCACGGCAGCTAAAAAGGCCCCGCCGATGCTGCCCATGCCGCCTACTACGACAATGACGAACGCTGCTGCGATAACGTTTAAATCCATCAACAGGTCGGCACCACCCTTGGGGAGCTGGATAGCCCCGCCAAACCCGGCAAGGCAGGAGCCCAAGAAAAAAACACTGGTAAAAAGCCGCTTCTGATTCACACCCAAGGCCGCCAACATTTCCCTGTCCTCTGTGGCAGCCCTGATGAGGACTCCCCAGCGTGTCCGATTCAATAATAACCACAGGCCCAAAAGGATTAGCGGGGCGATGATGATCAGGGCGATGTCATATTCAGGTATCAATGCCCCCATGATGTTGACGCTGCCATCCAGGCCGGGGGCCCGCGGGCCAATCAGATCTTCAGCGCCAAATAGCCATAACGCCAGGTCCTGTATGACCAGGAGCACGGCAAAGGTGGCCATCAACATGAAGAGTTCGGGGGCCCTATAAAGGCGCCTCAACAAAAGGACTTCAATGACGACCCCGAACAATCCCACGGCAATGGCCGCTATAACGATACCTGACCAAAAACAGAAAACACCACGGGGAAGAAATGAGATGACAAAGTAGGCCAGATAGGCTCCGATCATGTAAAAGGAGCCGTGGGCCATGTTCACCACCCTGCTGACCCCAAAGATCAGGGACAGACCTGCGGCCACAAAAAACAGGGATGCAGCGTCAGACAATCCAGTCAGAAATTGAACAATAAAAGCACCCAAGGCGTGATCCACTTGAAGAAAAGGGGCCAAGGCCTGATGAGCCATGGCCCCGTTGATATTAGTCTTGCGGCCTCAGTTTCCTCACTTCTTCGTCACTGGGCAGGAAATCCTTGCCATCCATGTATTTCCAGTTGACCATAATGCCTTTGCCATTTTTCAGGGCCGTATACCCCACAAAGGCCCCCATGGTGGACTGATGATCAATCTTGCGGAAGGTAATGGGCCCGAAAGGGGAGTCAAAGCTCAGCCCTTCCATGGCCTGCACCATCTTCTCTGTTTCAGTGCAGCCAGCTCTTTGAAGCATATGGGCCACAGCCCACATGACGTTATACCCCACAACAGATCCGGTCCGGGGGTAATCATGATATCTTGCCTGATAGGCCTTCAGGAACTTGGTATGGGCAGGGGTCTTAATATCATACCAGGGGTATCCTGTGACCAACCAGCCCTCGGGGGCCTCGTCTTTAAGGGGATCCAAGTATTCGGGCTCACCCGTAAGCAGGCTCACGATAAAACGCCCCTTGAAGAATCCCCTCAGTTTGCCCTCCCTCACAAACTTTGCCAGGTCGCTTCCGAAGGTCACATTGTATACCGCTTGGGGATTGGCCTTGGCCAAGGCCTGGATTTCAGAGCCTGCATTGATCTTGAACAGGGCTGGCCATTGCTCTGCCACAAATTGCACATCAGGTCTCTTGGCCTTAAGCACCTTCTTAAAAGACTTCACCGCGTCCTTTCCATACGCATAATTGGGCGCGATGGTGGCCCAGCGCTTGGCAGGATTCTTGGCAGCCTCCTCGGCCAACATGGCGGCCTGCATATAGGTAGAAGGCCTCAGGCGAAAGGTGTAACGGTTGCCTTTGGCCCATACCACAGCATCAGACAGAGGCTCTGCAGCAAGATAAAACACCTTATTCCGCTTGGCAAAATCCGTCAGGGCAAGGCCCACATGGGAAAAAAACGAGCCCATGATCAATACTACCTTATCCCTGCGAACCAGCTCCTCGGCGATCTTCACTGCATTGCCCGGCTTGCCTGCATCATCGCGGGAGATGACCTGAATCTTTTTCCCCAGCACGCCTCCGGAGCGATTTATCTCGTCCAGTGCCAGTTGCCAGCCATTCCTGTAAGGGATAGTAAAATTCGTCAGCTTACTATAGGTATTGATTTCCCCCACCTTAATGGTCCCGGCTGCATTGACCAGGGCAGGGTAAAAAACAAAACCCATGACACATGCCACCAACAATGCCAAAATTGCTGCGTGCCTTTTCATCATTCATCCTCCTAACTGAATAAGGTAAATCATAACAAATACGCCTTTGGTAAACCCATGCCGAAACCCCAATAGATTCTTTGTTTAACACCCCCCTTTTTGTGGAGTTGCACTTCTCCTGACTATTGCCTGTAATACTTTCAGGCCTTCGAGCACTTGTTCTTCCGTTAATTGGGCAGCCTTTTCCCTTTCTCCCTTCTTTATGGCCTCAAGGATGGCCTTGTGATATGCATAGGATTTTTCAAGGTGAGATCGTTCCGCCAAAGAGCGGTAGCTGAATCGCTTTACTTGATTATGGAGAGTAGAGGCCATTTTTTTGAGCCGTCCGTGGCCTGCTGCATCCAGCAGCATATTATGGAACTGCTCGTTCAGGTTTTGATATTTACTTATATCAGGTGGTTCTGAGTCAATACAATCCTTCATCTTAGATATAATGCTATCTAGTTTCCTCATGATAGAATCGGTAAGCCTGTCAAAGGCAAGCCTTGTTCCTAGGCCGTAGAGGGTAGTCTTCAAGGTGTAGATTTCCCATATGTCTTTTTCGTCAATCTCTGTGACAAAGGCGCCTTTGTTGGGTCTCCTGGTAATAAGGCCCTCGGCCTCTAGGATCTTGAGAGCTTCACGGATAGGCGGGCGGCTTACACCAAGGGAGGCGGCCACTTCTTGCTCTTTTATCTGCTGGCCCGGCTTCAACTTTCCCGTAAAGATGCGCTGTTCGAGGTACTTCTTGACGCCGTCAGCAATGGATTCAACCTTTATCATGCTCATGGTATGTCTACTGTCTATTGTCTACTATTTTTTTCAATTATATTTAATTTTAACCTTTGTCAAGACCAAAATTCCCACCCCAAACTTTTACCCATTTCTGCTCAAGGCAGATTTGGGTAATTCTTTCGTCTAGGCAATCTTCACATGTCCTCAGCTCCATACACTTCTGCGGCCGCATCCAGGGCCCCTGACTTCACCTCAACACCTTCTGCCCTCAGTATAGTCTTAAGG
>Ga0164310_10001794_pt1 | contig 12295 bp, 7 predicted proteins | sample GuaBasSedimGuay1_FD_121795 | JGI IMG/M metagenome (GOLD analysis project Ga0164310, IMG submission 121795) | Subseafloor sediment microbial communities from Guaymas Basin, Gulf of California, Mexico - Guay1, Core 4569-9, 0-3 cm | ecosystem: Environmental > Aquatic > Marine > Hydrothermal vents >... | reverse complement strand
TTTTCCGATGGATTTACTAAGTCAACAGGATCAATGCTATTTTGTTTTTTAAAAGCAGTTCGACAATGCTGGCAATAACAGTAATCAAATTGCGGTTCTTCTCTGGTCTGAACAAGGTTGTAATTTGGCTGCAGAGCTTTTGGAAGAATAACATCGCAGTAACGAATATAATCCAGATGTACACCTGCCAATTCTGATATTTCACATAGTTTTTCAACTCGTTTCTGTAAATATTCCTGAACTTCCGGATGAGTGGGACAGAGCCACTTATAATAACCAACATATTGCGGTTTATAGCAGGAACGTTCTCCCAATCCATTTACGGTGAACCAGTCAGGATGATGTTTGATGATCTCTTCATCATTGCAGATCATTGTGAATATCCAGGTATGAATTTTATGATTAAATTCATCTGAAAATTTTAATGCATTTTCAATTTCTTCAATACTGCCACTCAGAAAAACATTAGAAATTCCAGCTTTTTGCAACTTGGTAAAATCTTTTTTCCAATCATCACGGTATCTGTTCTTGCTATTCATCCAGATCGAGTATTGCATTCTTTTCCTATAATTTTCAGCTCATAAATACTGGGTTATTTTGGTAGACTCTCCAGCATTTGCGTCATATTACTTCTGTATTCAGCAAAAGCCAGTCTGCCTTCTTTAGTCAACTTCAAAAGAGTGCGGGGGATTTTGTCGACAAACTCTTTTTTGATTTCCACATAACCTGCATCTTCCAGCTTGCTCATGTGAGAAGACAAGTTACCCTTCGTCAATCCTGTCTGATTCATCATAAACAGAAAATCTGCACCGTCAACCACAGATAGATAAGCCAGGATCAGTAGCCTCGCAGGTTCATGGATCACTTTATCTATTTCAAATGTTTGTAGTTTATCAGGCATTCAAACCACCTTTATTGTTCATCTTTTTTGCTGTTGTCTTTCTGTAATGGAAAATTTCTATTGAATTTGTTAAAAGTGATCAAACCGATCGGAATAAGAAAAATTCCTAATGAACTAAAGATAATCATTACGCGTAATAATCCCCGCATCGGGAAAAAGTAAACTGTAATAGTTGAAATTAAGCCAGCCAGGAAATAAATGAAATATCTTTTTGTCTGGTATCTTTTGTAGCGATAAGCCTGTGCTGAAGCAAGAAACAAACCAATTACTAAAGGAGCGAAGTAAAAAATATCTGCGTGAAAATCGATTTTTACGTAATTAACTGCTGCAAAAATTCCCAGTGCTAAAGCTATGATTAACACGAACATCACCAGTTTAGTTCTACGGGGAGTTACTAAATTTGCATATCCAACCCGGGGATAGGTAAATTTCTTGCGCATTTTCTGCAGGAAGGGACCTATCAGGATTGCTGGTAGGATTAGAAATACTACTACATCTTCTCCTTTGAATACATGCAAATACAAAAATACTGAAAGCCACAATAACATAAAACCCAGAGCAATTTCTGCCAATCCGTCCTGATTGATACTGTTGTAAGCATTTTTCTTGATCTCACTCAAACTCAAATTCTCCATCATTTAAACCTCCCGAAAGCCCAGTTTTTTTTTACAAGTTTGCGAGACAAACTACTCTGTGATAGAAACTGATCGGCAACCCAAACGTCAAGATTTTTTTTGGGGGAGATAAATAAAAAACTTCCGAAGTATTCAAAAACTTCGGAAGTTAATTAATTTCATTATGCAATATTATTTCAACATTATCATTTTCTTAGAAGCAGAATAATCGTCAGTAATCATTCGGTAGAAATATATTCCGGATGAAATCTGTTTGTCTTCATCATCTTTCCCATTCCACAAGATTGAGTGCTTACCGGCTGAGAGTTGAGAGCTGACAAGCCGTTTCACCTTCTGACCTTTCATATTGTAAATTTCCAGACTCACTTCCTGTTCTTCATGTAAACTGAAGCTGATAGTAGTAGTTGGATTGAATGGATTCGGGTGGTTAGTTCCTAATTCTGTAATCAATGGAATAAGATTATTATCAGCATTGGTCATTTCTACCTGCACTTCATTGGAAGGTTCAGATTCATATTGCCCATACATAACAGTAATATAATAAGTATAAGATCCAGCAGGAACACCAGTGTCAAAGAAAAATGTAGAAGCAATATCCCATGCGATCATTTCATTATTACGATAAACTCGATATTCACCGAGATCTCTGGAAGCTGTTGGAAGTGGTGGATCCCATTGCAAAAGTACCATTCCTGGTGCAGTAACTTGATATACAAGTTCCTGTGGTGGTATCAACTCAACTGAAACATTAACAATATTGGAAGGAGTTGATTCACCTTCATTATAAACTGCTGTTACATAATATAAATAATCCCCACCATCTAATTCCAGATCATCGTAAGACGTAATGAGGATATCATTTATACTTGAGATAATTACGTTATCACGATAAACATTGTAACTTAAAAGTGACCGATTGTCACTAAGCGTTGATCTCTTTTCTTTCTCATTTCTTGTTGGGATATTGTCGCTACCCGGTATTTCCCATTCCAGATGAACATCATTAAATGTTACTTCTGCAGTCAGGTTTTGAGGAGTATTATTTATCGTTACTGGATCTAAGGAGAAGTTAACCTCAGTAACTTGCCATTCAGTTACTTCAATATCGGTTAAAACTGACGAGATATATTGAGGAAGAGAAGCAGTTACATCGTAGGTTCCTGCAGCGACAGGTAAAATGTAATTTCCACTTTCATCAGGATTCTTGGCAAATTCATCAACTGAAACCAACACTTCTTCTACATTTCCAACTCCTCCATTTAATACTACATTTCCAACTATAAAACCATGTGGTTCAACCTCAACTTCTTCTAACAAAATGTCGTCAATTACCCAGGCACAAATACTCTGTGCTGTACCTTCAAATACAAAAGCTATTTGAAAGGATGCTGAACCTACATCCGGTGAATTGATCGTAACGTAATTCATGTGTGGTTGCAAATTCTGTCCTACATGTTCCCAAACAGTGTGCCAATTTTCTCCATCATCAGTTGTTTCAACTCTCACAGTATAGTTTCGTAAGTTTTCAAATAAAGCCTGACGGAATTCCAGTTCCAGCTCCACTGATCCGAGAGTGTTAAGCTCAGGACTTTCAATTCTTTCATTATAATATATTCCAGGAACGCATATACATGCTATTTCAGGAAGAAGACCACCTGCTACATTTGACGCACTGTATTGCCAGCCGGTTCCTCCTCCGGTGTTATTTATATGCCAGCCTGTAGGAGGAAAAATTTCGAAATGCTCTTCCAACTGCAAAGGAACTTGAGTAACATAAAGTGAGAAATCTTCGGTAGAGGTGAAGTTGGAAATAGTTGAAAGTTGAGCATTCAGCTCGATTTCATGCTGTAATGGAGCATTCAAATCAACCATCATCTCGAAGACAACTTCTATAATTTCTCCGCAGGCTATATTCCCGGCAGAAACAGATGCTGTATTAATTGTTGTATATGGATCTGATGTTATAAAATTACAGGTCAAATCCAGTGCTTCTGCCCCGCCAATGTTTTCCATTGTTAATACAACATCGGCAGTTTCACCTGGATTAAAGATGTGGTTATTACCATCTTCGACTACAATATTAGTGATAACAATATTGGGGGAGCTAACTTCTAAACTGAAGAAAAGTGACCAGTTATCTTCGCTGCAGGTTACATCAAGCTGGAATGGTAGAAGATATCCATCCGGGCAATCTTCTGCAACCTCAAAAACGAAATCCGAAATATTTAATCCGGAACTATTTCCGTTGATGTCATTGTAAGATGATATCGAAGCTGTTACAGTTGCATTTGGATCACTACAGGAAAGGACTGTTTGAATATTGTGCGCAGCGTTCTGACCGATATTATTCAAACTGATCTGTAAGTTCGCTATTTCTCCGTATTCCAGAATACCGTTATTATTCTCATCTTGTACAATCATATCACCTAATATCAGGAAAGGGTCGATATGCTGGATTGGAGGTCCATTGAAACAGATTGCCATTTCATTTTCCAGAGTTTTAGCTGCACTGGGATATTGATTGTCATAAGTGTATTGCAAACCGGTTGTTCCAGTATGATCTTCAATTCCAACCGTAGCAAATTGACCATGCCCAACTATAGGTGTGCCATAGGACCCCTGATCTACATTATTTACAACTTGATATTGAAATTTAATGATATTGTTGCCATTTGAAGCTGGGTAAAAGGCCTGATCATAAATTATTGCCTGAAATGTTTCTTCATCTCCATTATATTCTATGGATAAACGAGACCACTCTATAACAAAGAAATGCTGAGCAGAATTATAATAATAAAAAACGTCTCCGGTATTTGTCATCAAATCATCCCAGAAGGGAGCAATAATGGGAGATGGTCCTAACGGACCGGGGATTTCCCAGTTCATAAAAGAACGCAGATCAGTTTCTCCAGGAGCCAGCCAACCATTAGAACATATCGTTGCAGTATTATACTCAACTCCGTAAAAAGTAAGAACAAAAGGCAAATCAATGTTTTCAGTATCTCCCATATTTCCGTTATCAAATAGTTGCAGCATTGTGCCAGAGCCACCATATTGCGGATCTATCTCAATCCATTGATAAACAGGAGCTTCCAGATAGGCAACATCTCCATCATCATAACAATAATAACCAAATTCATCAGGTCCCAATGGATCAGTTATTTGCGGTTCACCCACCACAATTGTAAACTCAATTGTATCATCATAACCATCATCATTATATAAATGAAGATCAAATATAATTTCAGTTCCAGGAATCGTTACAACTGAAGCTGAAATTTCAAATGGATCTGAATTATTTAGTGCTGTTGCACCAGAAGAGATACTGCCAAAGGTTCCAATATTATCATTTATTATGATATTTGTATTTAAACATAATAATTCAGCTTCTATATTATCCGCTGTTATGGAACCAATATTATCGATTGATATCTGAAGATCAGCAGTTTCTCCAGGATAGAGAATTCCATTATTTCCATCATCAATTATGTAACTCTGGAAGGCAAGTTCCGGGGCGGAAATTGGCAGGAAGATATGATCTGTCCAAAAAACTCCACCATCTTCTAAAATTGTTATCTCAAATACGATTTCATCACTGTCCAATACATCCGCTGATAATGTAAAGTCATAATCATCTGCTGAAGTAGCAGTGTTTCCAGCAGGAATGTTTCCAAAGGTTTCGGTATCATCATTAATTGTTATAAAATCACACTCGGTTGTGATTACTGCAGTAATATTATTTGCCGTTTGGGTTCCATTGTTTTGTAGAGAAACAGAGAGTTCGATTGTTTCTCCAGGATTTATTAAACCATCATTATTTCCAGCAGAAGTTCCACTATCATCATCATCGATGGAAGCACTTGCAAAGCTCACAAAGCTTGTTTCCTGAACAATATCAAATGAACCAAGATGAGGGATAAAATTACGTTTTGTAATTGTAAGCTGAATTTCTCCGATACTGTTCTCAGGAATTGGTAATAATACGTTTCCGTCTGCATTAGTATAGGCTGTTTCAAAGATCTCGTCATTACCCTGAAGAATTGTGACCCAGGCATTCTCCTGTGGAATTCCACTTTCATCTGCTACATTTACTTCAATATAATTTGTTCCAGCTTGCAGCTGGTTTTCGTAAGTAGCTGTAAAAGTTTGTGGAACAGCAGACCAAAGATCCATGCCGGGATCTCCCATCAAAGTATTCCAATAGGAAAACTGGTTTACGTGATTACCAGGATTTCCGGGATAATTGATATAAAGATTAAGTTTTCCGCGATTCAGCGCAGCTCCCATATTGGGAATATCTTCAACGAAAAGCCCATAAAATATACCGGCATCTACGCAGTTGTTGAAACAGGTATGAGTATTGCCGGTTGCAGTTGCAATTGCTGCAATTGCACCTTGTGGAGTAGATGGTGTTCCAGCTTTTAAAAATGCTTCACTGCGGCAATCTATTTGTCCTTCAAAATCTCCGGTTATACAGGTTAATGTTACTGCTACAGGCAGCATAAATCCATTACTTAAGTTATTATTAATATGCCATACATCGAAACCACTCATATTGGCAAATCCACGATAGTTGAAGTAACTAACTCCTGCATTTATGTTATTTGAAATTTGCGATTGCCATGAACCTTGTGATGTGTCGTATACTTCGATATTCTGCATATCAGGGTAGTAATAATTAATCATTTCAGCAATGTTTTGTTTTGTATCTATTGTAGATGGACCGGAATCTGTTGGATCTCCAACTAGAAGTACTTTATTGTACCAATCTGTATTACCCATATATGGTTCTTTTTCATAATGTAGAATTTTGGAAACAATCGTTTGTAATTCTGAAATTTCATTAAAAGATAATCTTCCCAAATGAACATCTGCCAAAATGTCATCACCCTCTAATAATGCATAGATCTGGTCACCTTCACCATTGTACATTCCTCCATCGATGTGGCCGGTTGGAATATTATAATTACCACCTGCGTCCCCGACCAGGCAGATGAATTCGGGTCGATTTGGCCAGTTATCATAAGCATTTTGAATATAATCTTTAATATCATTTAATGAAGTACCGGTTTCTGTTGTACTGGCTGTGTTTACTTCAAAACCTTTTGAGTGCTTCCATTCCGTAAGATAATTTAAATTTTCCAGAACGTTATTTTCATCGGCGTAAATAAAAAGATAGCTTGGATCCTGGTAAAGATCATCTCTCATAGGAATATCATCATAATTCAAGATTGCTGCTTTGTACAACGAATCAAAACTTCTGGAGGGAGAACGATCTGTAATTTTGATATTATTGCCACGGTTTCCTATTACATCTACAATAACTTGCATCTCTGTAATTACTCTAAGTTCATTTTTCGCAGGATCATATTGAAAGGGATTAATGGTAATATTAACAACTCTTAGATCTCTCATTATTGCTGGTGTATCTGCTTGAGCAAGAATTGCCGGAAATACTTCAGAACTGTTGTAATAATTATCATCTATAATGAAAGATCTGTTTTGGATCTGACTTTCTGATTGTAATTCCTGGCTGGGATAAACAACAATATTGGTAAAGATTTCTTCCGAAATAACATCTATTAATACATGAGGTTCTCCGCGATCTGGAATGGCAATAAGTCGAGAGAAGCGGGGGAGATCAGGTTTGCCTGCTTCCAGGAATTTACCTTCCATATCATAAGTAATTTTTTTGTATTCAACACCATTTTCTGTCACAGTTTCACTTTCAAAACCATCCAGCGAAAACTGTATTACCGTTTGATTGATATTCTCTGAATTTGATGTAAACAACTCACCTGTATTTGATGTATCGATCCATTCTGCTGATAATTGATGAATTATCATTACAGCAATAAATAATATTGTAATTTTTTTCAAAATACTCTCTCCATTCCTTTTTTTTATTGATTAGAATTAAAGCAATTTTCCTGCCAGACTAAAAGCTGATTATATTACTTTATTTCTATTTAACTATGCAATAAAACTTTAACTTCCTTTAAATCTTTTCATGTCCATTTATATAGAGATTTTTTTGCACTAAATCTTTACCAAAATGCTTAATTTTACCTGCAAACTATATCAAATTCACAAAATCGATAACAGAGTTTATCTCAATAACACAAAAATTACTGCATTTCACAATTATTTCACAGTCTTAAATAAAAGCATTTGGCATGCCAGTTGCAGTATATGTTATCTGTCAGTGACGTTAGAAGATTTATTAAAAGAAGTTCAACTGAAATTTGTGTACAATTCTGTACAAAAATGTACGTATATGAACATGATTTAGTTGAATAGACAGAACGAATATGTACAATGTATGAACGGTTTATTTTTTTAGGAAGCTTTCGGTTCGATAACCTTTCGATTCAAGTTCCCGCTTATTCTTCTTAATAAAACTTTGGATTGCTTCGATCGAAATTGCATGAGTAATTCCATAATTGATCTCTTCTTTCAGTGCAACGCGAGATTTTCCTGTATAAGGTAATTGCAAATTATAATTGTATTCGTATCTTTCTTTGTCTGGAACAAGAATGTAATTGTATTCGGCCGAAACAGATTGAGCGATTCCAACCAATTCAAAATTGGGAACACCATCTCGAATTGCCAGTACAAGACCACCACTAAAACCTTTATTAAATAAAGCATCAATAAGAAATGTAGATTTTTCTGCATTCCCGGGATTACTTACAATTCCTCGTGTAATCATTTTATTACCTATCGGATAACCGAGAATATATACAAAACTTCCCCATTCCAATTCGTGTGAAGAACCAATAGGATAATCAAAAACAGGAATGAAGTTTTGAGCTCTTCCAATATCAACACCCAATAATGCGATATCATTAGGATAATCTGTAGCCAATATCTCCAGCTTATCTCCATTGGGAATATCATTTATGTAAAGATCAATATTGGAGAGAACCGCCACACTCTGTAAGTATTTAGGCTCATTAGCGTCATTCTGATAAAAAGCATAAAGTGTATCAGGAAAATCAACAATATGAGCACAAGTAAGAATTAGAACTTTATCAAATGCTTTGGAAATTATTGTAGCAGTTCCAGAAACAGGATGATGATCATATAATATTTCTTTGTCATAATTCAGGATTTTCTGTAATATATCAGCTTTAACTACCATCTCTTCTTTAGAAAAAATATATGATTCGAAAAATGCCATGCAATTTATAAGCTTTACAGATGCCGAAATTTCTTCTAACTGTTTGGAACAATTTCGGTAGGGAAATTCAGAATCGTATTGGCCGTCATTCAGGGTAGGATAAGCAACATCATAAATTCTTTGAGCGCAAGATAATATGAGTAGTGAAGCTAAAGCAATAACTATAATCTTTTTCTGCAGATTATTCCATAATTTATTCATCATATTATTGAGTTTTATTCATTACATTTGGATGTCAAATTAAATTTATTTAATATTTGCTCTATAAAAAACTTGCTAATTTTATTTTTTTTTGAAATTTCGTCCTCATCAATATTCAAGGGGTATTTATGAAGGGAACTGTTAAATGGTTTAATGATGCAAAAGGTTATGGTTTTATTTTAGACGAAAGTGGCAAACAGTATTTTGTACACTGGAAATCAATTTCACAGCAAGTTGGTAATGAAAGAAGATTTTTGGTCGATGGAGAAGCTGTTGAATTTGATATCACAGCTACCGACAAAGGTGACCAAGCCATAAATGTAGTTCGATTAAACCCATAGTTCGTATAAGCGGCGGTAACGCCGCTTATCTTCTTCTAAATTCGTCGCAGTAATTTTTTTTTAAACCGCTACTCTACTTTCGAATAATATATTTGACAATAATATACCCTGAAATTCTTTTAGCTCATTCTATTGTAGAATAGCGGAAAAGAATATAGTAGAAAATTAAGTGCAGGATATTGAATTCTGTTTTGTCTTATAATTAGAAAAGAAATTTTGGAGGTTATATGTCACGCTTGGATCTGGTTGTATTGGGTTTCCTTGATCAGCAACCCATGCACGGATATGAAATAATCGGTTATTTTGAAAAACGCGGAATTGAAATGTGGACACGAGTAAAAACACCATCTGTTTATAAAGCTTTGCAGCGACTTGAGAAAAAAGAATACATAACTGGTGAAATGAAGCGGGAAGGAAATAAACCGCCCCGGAAAGTATTCACAATTACAGATTCCGGTAAGGAATATTTTATGGAGATTCTAAGATCATTCCTCTGGGGGAAAGGCCAATTTCAAACCCCATTAGATTTTTGGAATGCCCTTAGATTTGTTCAAAAAAATATCACGCAATCTGAATTTCTCCGAATGTTGGGAAACCGTGAAATGAAGCATGAAGAGATGGAAAAGATCATGAAAGAAAAGCATAAACATGCAGTCGAATGTGGTAATATGCCAGACTTTCCTTTTTATGCAAAGATCGTGCATAAATCGATGAGAAAAATGAAAGCTCTTGAACTGGAAATTATTAACGAAATGAAAGCTGCAGCTATGCTGCCGGAAAATCAGAAAGACTTTAAAGAGGAAAAAGAATGAAACAATTAATTATAGCAATATTGCTGATTTTAGTTTTTGGTTTGGATGCCCTGAATCTGCAAGAAGCAAAAGACATTGCTTTAAATAGCAATCCTGATCTTCTTGCTGCCCAAGAAGCGAATAAAGCCAGCAAAAACAGTTTATGGGAAGCTTACCTCTCCATTATTCCTACTGCCAGTTTGAGTGGTGGCTACACACGTTATGATGAAGAGCAGATTTTTCAAAATACAACTAATAAATATGATGTATTTTACAATTATCAGTTTGTAGTAAATCAACCCATATTTAATGGTGGTAAAGTATGGCTGGGAGCTGCTATGGCTAAGGATACAAACAAGATATCAAATGAATCATATTTAAGTACTCGCTTGAAAACGATCAGCAGTTTGGAACAGAAATATTATGCAGTTCTCAAAAATCAGGCTCTTTTGGAAATTGCTCAGAAGAATCTGCAAACCTCTAAAACAAACACTGAAATTGCTAAAGTAAAATTTGAAGCTGGATCTCTTTCTAAAGCAGGTTACCTGCAGCTGCAAGCGGAACAGGCTAATAAAGAAGTTAGTTTGATCCAGATGGAAATGCTTTATCAAACTAGCTTACTTGACCTGACTAATTTTCTTGGAATTGATAAGATCGATAAGCTGGAAGAAATTTCACGCACCGATTTTCAGGCCGAATTAGAAAACCTGAAAAAAATCGATACGATTAGGATCGAACATATAGTGGATGAAATTATGAATATTGGATTAAATCAAAATCCGACTATGCGAATCTCTAGATTATCGATGCAAACAAGTGATAAATTACTCTGGATGGCTGGTGGGAATTTCTTACCTTCAATCAATCTTCAGTATTCCAAAAGTTGGATGAAATATGATTTTGAAAACGAATATGATGATAATGTTGGCCAATTGGGTTTGAATGTTTCAATTCCGATTTTTCCGTTAATTGATAACGGATTGGAAGTTGCCAAAGCTCGTCATAACCTGAAGCAGGCAAAATATAACTTAGATTCAGCTGAAAACGGTATTGAACTGGCAATCAAAAGTTCTGTATTGAATATGGTATCAACTGCCAAAACCATCCATTCTTCTCAGCTTTCACTGGAATATTCCTATGAAACTTATGAACAAATGAAAGAAAGATTTGCCAACGGACAGATCACGGCCAATGAATTTCTTTCCTCAGAAATAATGTACACTTCCGCTCAGAATCAGGTTGCTATCAGTTTCTACGATTATCTGAGTGCAAAATCTTCATTACTGCAATTAATGGGCACGGAAGACGTTGAACAGTTGAATAAGATAATAAAATGAAGATTGTTAAAGATTAGATATTAGCAACCTTACCTAAATCCTTTCCGAGAGGAAGTAAAATCTGCTCCTTCTCCTTGATAAGAGAAGATTGGGATGAAGTCGAAAAAAATAAATAAATTTTGGAGGAAAAGTGAAAAACATATTTAAAATAGTTGTCTTGGTGATAGCAATAATCTTATTCACCTCGGCATGCGGAAAGCCTGCTGGAAATAAAAAAGGACAATTCAATCGGGAAACAAAGGAAAATCCCATTCTAGTGATGGTGCAGGAAATGCAGCTGAGAGATTTGGATAAATACATCAAGATTACTGGGAAATTGGAAGGTATTACCGATGTTAACCTGCTGAGCGAAACAAATGGGAAAGTAGTGGAAATCTATAAGAATCTAGGTGACTGGGTTAATAAAGGTGATGCAATCGGACGGGTTGACAACCTTGATGCAGAAAATCAATTAAAGCAGGCAGAAGCTGCACTAATGGCAAGTGAAGCTAATTTGGAATCAGCAAATATCAGCTTTCAAGTCTCGCAAAATTTATATGAAAAAGAGATGATCTCCGAAAGTGAATTCCTGCAATCTAAAAGTGCACAGAAAAACGCTCAAGCAGGATATAATGGACAATTAGCTTCTTTGGAAAGGGCTCGTAAGAATTTCGAGAATTCTGAATTTATTGCTCCTGTATCAGGTTATATTGCTGAATTGAATCTGGAAGTAGGTGAGATGGTAAGTGCGGGAAGACAAATCGCCGGCATTGTAAATTCCAAGAAATTGAAGATCAAAACTGGTGTGAGTGAATCGGATATTTCCTATGTGACAAAAAGTGATATGGTTATGATCAATTATAACGGGAAACAATATAAGGGAAAAGTTACCGGCGTAGGGATTCGTCCAGCCAGCGGTAGCAATAA
>Ga0164310_10001793_pt1 | contig 12297 bp, 9 predicted proteins | sample GuaBasSedimGuay1_FD_121795 | JGI IMG/M metagenome (GOLD analysis project Ga0164310, IMG submission 121795) | Subseafloor sediment microbial communities from Guaymas Basin, Gulf of California, Mexico - Guay1, Core 4569-9, 0-3 cm | ecosystem: Environmental > Aquatic > Marine > Hydrothermal vents >... | reverse complement strand
TTAATGTTTTAGAAGTAAAAAAGAAGAAAGAGAAAATCACAGCATAATGACCTCACTCACAACCCCCGAGCAACATACTTGGTCGAATTTCCCATTTCCATCACTGTCCCTTACCTTCAGAATCCCTTTCGTTGTATTCAACTCTACCCAGTCATCACAAAGAGCACAACTTGAGCCAATCTCACCACACTCTTGAGGTAGAGTTGTGGTTGTTGTGGTCGATATTGTTGTCGTAGTAGTGGTGGTTGTTGTGGTCGTGGAGGTTGTAGTAGTCGTTGTAGGTGTCTCTTCCATTGCTAGTAGATTTCCGTATCCTGGTGTGCTCATCATATTTTCATACGTTTGGTTGATTTCACTTGCTGTGAGTACTCCATCATAGAAACGCACTTCATCCAATCTTCCATCAAGTCTTCTGTCATAATATTCATTAACATAGAAACTTGCAAGTTGCCAATTGTGGGGGTTTTGAATTGTTCCAACATCTGTGTCCTCTCCCTCTAATTTTCCATTCACATATAACTTTCCTATAGAGCCATCATATACTGCAGTAATGAAATACCATTCTCCAGCATTGACAGTAGTAGTGGACACAGCACCTAAACCTTGTGTAGCACCAAGACATTGGAAGTATACTTTATCTGGATCGCCTTGAATATTAATCAGACAACCCCCAATACTCCAGTCGCTATCGTGATTAGAGATTAGTCCATTGCTCTTTGATAGGTCATCAACACTTGCCCATAACATAATACTAAAACCATCACTTAAACTTGGATTTTGGCTTGTGTCAATATAATCATCTGGTGGAATAAAATCTATGGCGTTTGCTGTCCTTCCTGAAACAGAATTTGTTGATGAAAGGGAGTGTGCTGTTCCATTTTGATTTCCTGATGAGTCGAGAATGTTCGAAGTTGTAAGTCCATCAGACAAATGATACACAAAACGATGATTCTCCCACACCTCAGTTGGTCTGTATGACACACCACTTCCCTGCTCAACTTCCATCGGCAACTGAGTAGTATCGTTTGCAACAACATAGTCAGAACAGTTATTATAATATAGAGCAGTTCCCGTCCCTGAACAGTAAGTCCACACTATTTGCTCACCACAACCCAAGTCAAAGCCTCCAGAACCATTAATTACAAGAGGAATTTTGTCATCCATATTAGAGCAGTCTATTTGTCTTCTGTATTGGAATGAATCGTTCCACCATGATATGGCTGTAGGTATCGTTGTTGTAGTAGTCGTTGTAGGTGTCTCTTCCTCGCCAAGAGTGTAGGTTGGTTCTGGTGAGGTGTATTTCCTTACTAAAATCCAATCAACTTCTACACTACCACTTGGTCCAGTCGTCGAATAATACCATGCAGTGAAACGAATGGACAATGGAACTGAGGGTGTATTGGCTTGTGATGCCTTCAGTGCACCATCACAATACAACTCAGTGCCATCCACAGCCCATACTATTTCACCCACGTGGAAGTACTGTTCCTCGAATGAGCCTATTGCTACAAGATACGAAGTACCAGCAACTGTGACACCCATATACCACTTGCCATCGCTCGTGCGGTACCAATTCCTTATCGAGTCTGAGGAGTCGAACAAACCCCAGTTCATGGGATTGGACATCCTAACCTTCACTCTTTCAATTATCGGACGATCAAAAGTTGTTTGCGACTTCACTTTGATAATGTCACCTTGAGCAGAGCCTCCAGACAGTGTTAACACGCCATCTGCCAGTGAGTAACTCGCACTGCCAGTGATAGTGACGAGCCATTTCGTCATATTGATATCTGCTCTATTAAAGTCATCAAAAAACTCAAAAACAGCATCGCCATTACTCTCACTCTCAGCTAGAGAATTTCCATAATACATATAAATCTCCTTCGTTCCTGAGGCGGGTATCTCAGGAATCTTTACCCATATTTTAGTCTCATTCGAATCACAACCATCCTCTATCCAATAGTTCAACAAAGTTCCATTACCAAGAGCAAACCTTATATCTCCACAATCACTTCTCATCTTTCCTTGAGATATTAATTCTTCTGTGTTAATCTCTATCAAGACTTGATAATTCTCTAGCAAATTACCAGAATTCTCTCGTATCGTAATTGGCACTCTATACTGCCAACCATCCAACCACTCACTAGTCTGAGCAGACAATAAGGAAATTCCCAAAACAAAGACTAAAATACCAACTCCTACTCCAAAAAATATCTTTCCTTTCATTTAAATCACCTCCTTTTAACATTCTGGGTCAAATGAGCATGATACTCCAAAATATTCTGGACATAGACCATCCTCCTCTCCACAGCAGTAAAGTTTATCACAAATCATAATTCCTCCATTGGAGCAACAATCTGGGTCTTCACAGATAACACCAAAGTCTAATGGACAAATCCCATCCTTCTTGCCACAGCAATAAACCTCGTTACAAGCCATAAAGCCTCTTTCACAGCAATCTGGATCCTCTCTTAGACAGGAAACATTCTCAAAGTCCTCTGGACATAGACCATCAAATTCACCACAAGCAAAGAATCTCTCGCATGTATAAATTCCTCCTCCTGACCAGCAATCTGGATCTATCTCTAGGCAAGAAACATTCTCAAAGTCCTCTGGACATAGACCATCCAAAGAGCCACAGCAAAACTCTCTACCACAGACCAAGATACCGCCACTCTCGCACTCAAATAAAGAGATTTCAATTGTTATCTGCTCCTCAGAATTTCCTTCTACTAGTATCTCAAAGATTATTTCATTTCCATCTAGAAGATAAGATATTAGCTCTCCATATCTGTCTAAAACCCTAATAGCCTTTATATTCCTAGCTAATAGATTCTTATAGCTAACCTTTACCAATCTATCAAAACCGTTTAAATTCCTTAAAGAAATTAAAGAAATAATCTTAAACCTAGAACAATAACTTTCAAGGCTTTTCTCAAAGTTAGTATCATTTATTACTAACTCACCTTCAATATCGCAACCCTTTCCGAGCTCTTTTACCAAAAGCGGCTTTATAAGTGTCTTTCCATTCAGAGTTGCTTCAGAATAAATCTTAGTTATCAAATTATAACTTCCTGGTAATAAATTTAGAGAAGCATTAAACTCAAAATCCTTTTTACTTTTAGCTGGTAAAGAGAAATTAACACCCTTTAAGTTATAACTTTCATTTTCAGAATTTAAAGATATCTCTATAACCCCCTCTAAATCATTTGGATATCTATTCTCTAAAACTAAATTAGCATAAATTTTTTGAGTTTCGTATAAGCTCAAAGGAGAAATTAACTCAGCCTTTAACCTTTTCACATCTATTCCAAATCTCTTGAAGGTTCTAACCTCAGTGTCTTTGTATACTACTCTATATTCAAAATATCCCTCATCTACTGGCGCTAAAAATGTCAAATTTATCTCTTTTACCTCTCCTTTAGCAATACTTATATTCCTTCCAGTTAGATAATTGCCATCTACACTTTCAACATAGATAGTGCCATTAACCTCCTTATCTATTATATTCTTCACCAAAACCGATATGTTTACCTCTCCTCTAGCTCCTACTTCATTTGGAATTTCAAGTGAGGATATTAAAACTGGGGAATAGGCTTCATAGGTTATAGCATATCTTATAGTCTTGAAAAGTCTTAACTCCCCTGAGGTGCAATTAACAACCTCGACAGGTCTTATTCTTATTAGCAAAATTTGCGAATCCTCAGTAAAAGAGCTTGTAAACGAAACACCGGCCCTTTTCTCTACCAATAAGCAGCTCTCATTTTCTCTTTCAACAAATTCATTCTCCCATATTGGTAATTCAGAAATTGTTAAATTAATAGGATCTGAAAGTTCAATTAGGCTCACATTCTTAACTAAGGTCTTTAAGGGATATTCCAGCCTTATAAGCCCCTCCGGCAGTACCAAATCATTAAACCTAAAGCTAAGCTCAGTTTCTGGAATTACTAGCAATGAAAAATTTCCTGTCTTAATAATGCTGAAATTACTTATATTAAAGGTAAATTCCTCTCTATAAGAATTATCCTGATGTTACACCTTCTCCATAACTAAAATCTCCTCTATAGTATCTCTCACAATACTCAAAGGTTTTATCATCTAAGGCTGCATGAGGAACAGAGACCTTAAGATAAGGAAGTCCATAAAGTTCATAGGAAATCAATGCTAAACCAGATGGCTTACTGCTATGCCAGTAATAGCTATTCCTTGAAAATCTATAGATTTCGCCAACGCTCCATTTATCCTTTGCTGGGATTGAATGATAGGTTGAATATCTTGCAAGATTGCAGACAAAGGCCTTAACAAATTCCCTATCTGGAATTGCTGTTGTGGCTATCATTACAGAGTCTTGAGAAAATCTCCCAACAAATGATTCAGATTTATCATGAGCCTTAGGAACATATAAGCCAGAAAAATCCGAATCAAACAAAATCAATGGCTTTACATTTTCTAAATTCCAATCAAAATCTATTGGAGTTCTACAATTCCAATGAAGGCAAGCATACTCTGGAGCTGTAGACTGAGCCTCCAAAATTAGAAGCTCGTTTCTTTTCCATTCTGAGCTACTTGGCCAGAAATTAGTATTTAGGAGAATATTATTCTCTTCTAAAAATTGATTCTTTAGGATATGAGCTATCTCAGAAGCTCTTGAATTATAGCTAAGACCCTCTATAATAGATTCTTCTGTATAATAGGTAACATGCTCCAGTTTTAGGTCTTTAGCATTTAATTGCTCTAGAATTTCATCCGGAGTATCGCCAACTATTCTCGCAACAGTCGAAACTTCATAACTAACTTCCTGAGCATTGCTAAGGCTAATTAATACTGTTAATATCCCAATTGCTATAGTCTTTAATATAAATTCTTTTCTATTCATCTTCTTGCTCAACCTTAAAGGCATCTAGCCTTCCTTCTGCTTGGATGTAGTCGCCTAGCCTGAAGTTCTGACTCTTCAAAACTCTAGCTTTAACATAGATGCCGCAATCTATTATAGCATCATAAGAGTCTTCATATTTGGATTCTAGAGTATCTACTATCTTACCCTTCACAACTATACCTTTTTTTGGAATAAGTCTAATACTCTGCTCTTCTCTTTCCAATTTTTCATTCTTCCACGCCCAGTTTGTCAAAACTAGTCGCACTAGTATTGTTTCACCTTTCTTAAATTTTTTTGTCTCATCTCCATAGATGAAACACTCAAGCTCATATTCTCTTAAGTTATTCCTTTTTATCATCAGTGAAGCAATGCCCTCACAAGGTCTTGAAAGTAAAGGTGTTTCAGCTAATATTACTCTCTTTATCAAAGCCTTCTCTAAGTATTTTTTATCCATTTTAACACCTCATAGTGGATGAGCAGTTTGAATGCTGCCTATATTCTTTGGTCTATCGCTTATAACAACTAAAATGTCGTGGGATTTGCCATTTCGAGTGACCGTTTTAGTTATCTCAATTGCCTCTCCAGGTATGTAATTTGTTACTGTGCCATGTTCAATTACCTCTCTTATTACATCCTTCACAGCTTCATCATTATTTGGAAGAGCTAACGCATCTTTGATTTCATCCGCATGGCTAGGTAAATCTCCTCTTGGTTTGGAAATATGTTCCCATCCGAATCCTTTCCAAACACCTTCTTCTGGATCAAAATAATGCTCACCTCTCTTCAACACAGCAACACCCTCAATCTCCCTAATCACATTACCAACATCATCCTTGATCACAGTCTTAATTGTCGGATCACCAGATTTCATCATTCTCAGTAATTGATGCTTTCCTATATCATCCAGAGGATCTAGACCAAATGCTATTTTCGAGCCTTCTATGTAATCAGCCAACTTCAATGGAAAGACTTTGCTAACATCTATTACACCTTCTCTTACTCCCTTGAAGGTTGACTTTCCATAAGAGTTAACACTAACTAAGAGCAAGAGGCTTATTATTGTGGCTATGCGTGTCATATGTACGTAATGTGTACTATTGCTCATTCTCCATCAACCCAAGATGTTTTGCAATCTTTTCAGTTATCTCAGGACCTGCCATTCCCTGCTCCTTTGTCGCAATTAACAAGATGCCACCATCTTTGAGTTCTTCAACCTTGTAAGCTGGAGCTGTGAGGAATTTCTCTTTACCAATCTTCTTCACTCTCTCTGGAAGGAAGAAGTTAATCCAGTATATCCTATTCTCAAGATCGTAGTTGTAATGCTCCAGGGTTAGTTCATGATCCCCAGCACCAGCCTCTGGCTTTACAATGTAGTAGATTATTTTTGCACATTTCAAAAACTCTTTAGTTATTTTCTCTACCTTTTTTCGTTTTTCAATCTCTTCCTTATCCGAGTAACCATAGGTATCAAAATGAAAAAGGCCAGCAGATAAAATAAGATACAAATAACCTTTAGGTATGGGTGGTTGATGATAAGGATTTGTTTTTCTTGTCTTCAGAAAGATGCCAAACTCATATAATCCTTCTTTTTTAATCCAATAGCTAGTATGTATGGCATATGGTCCTCTGAATCTTCTTTTTTCAATGACAACATCTGGTATACTTTTCTTTAACTCTTCCACAATTTTTTTTAGCAGTTTTTCTGTGTCTATTTCCCTAATCTTGAAGTAGATATCTACACAATATCCCATTCTATCACCTCATCATATTTCATCAATTCCATTTTTTACCTTAACACCCCAACTTTCAATAGTTTGTTTCATATTCTCATCCATTACTTCTCGTGAAATCAACTGAACCTTTTCAATAGTTTCACCTTCAATTTCTTTACCTAACTGGGCTTTATAATTATTCAATTGCCTCTCGAGTTTATCCAACTCAAAATTCTTCGGATCACCACTCTTTATCTCAGCAATAACAACTTGTCCAGTAGATGTTTCCTTATAAATCAAATCGATTTCTCCATCAGGTAGCTTGTGGGACATTTTGATTAATTCACTTCCTTCTCTCCTCAACTTTGCTGCAACCTCAACTTCACCTACTGCACCCTTCAAATTATTAAGATTTGTTTCCTTTGCAATCTTCCTAATGTTCTTCTCTACTCCCTTGACATCTATAAGCTCTGTTGCAAAGTCCTCTTTATGAAAATTGACACTGACTAATAGTAATACGATTAACACAAATGATATTATTCCTTGTATAGGTCTCGAGCTAATCATCTTCAAGTAATATCCATGGGATATATTCCCGAAGTTTTTCATCTATATCATCCTTATTGATTGTTATTCCACGATCCTTGGCAAGTATTAGAAGAACGGTGGCGGGAATGCAAATTACGTAATTATAGCTGTTTTTGTTTCCATAATAATTATCCCTTATTCGGTCGTGACTCTCCAAGACTTTCGGTAAGACTTCATTGAACTTTTGCCTGTCTCCATCAAGAAGGGCGGATGCTAAATCATCCAAGTACAAGGGGAAATATTCCCCCTCAACCTTTAGTTCTTCATTAAGTATTGAAATGTCCCTCCTCGCTTCATCTTCGTTGCCATCAATCAGATCACATAACAACCTGATGTAATAGACTGTAACCTTTGGTGTCTCATCCACCATCTTTTTACATAAATGGGAGGCCTTATGCATCAGATTCTTATCCAAGGAAAGGATTGCAACATGGATTAGGTCGAGGAATGTGGGATATTCGTTCTTCCTAAATTCAAGGACTTCAGAGAGAAGATCAAAGGATTTGTGGAGGAGATCTAACGCTTTATGTTTATCACCCAATAGCAAAGTATTTATTGCTAAGGGGTAATAACTAGAAACTAAGCTATATTTCAACGTTCTCTCACCTTTTTCTTGATTATCCCAATTTGCTAAGTATGAATCCCAATTCTCAAGTGTCCTATGTATTGATTTTTCACATATCTCCTTCAATCTTTTAATCTCATCCAAGTCCATGGTATCACCCTATTACATTACCTAACTGTACAATCTGTACCTTTTCGAAATTGAATTTTTCTAAATTCGTTATAGTGTTACCATCAGGTGCAGAACTTTTAATGACAACTAATCTCTTCCGTATCTTGTTGTTTTGTTTTGCAATTTCCAATTGTTCTCCAAGATCCTGCAAAACAGGATCACTACTAAATTTCATCTCCTGAATCGTTTTCCCAATCCATTCATCACTCATCTGCTGACCCTTTGTTGCAGTTTGTGCAAGAATGGTGTCATCAATATCCTTCCCACCTTTTGTACTAGTTAATTTACTCTCGATTATCACGAAATTATCGTCAGCGTCTTTGTAAACGCCGTCAAATCCTGTGTCGCTGGAATCTATGGGGAACTTTGGTGAGGTTTCTACTAAATTATCAGCCTTTTGAATGTCATCCATTATCGCTTCACCTATGTCTGCTTTGTTCGCATTCGAAGCATCGGAGGGGTCTAATCCAAGTTTCCTGATGTAATCTGTACCGTCATCAACATACCTAGCTTCCACCATAATACCCTCCCTCTCAAGTTTCACCATTAATCCCTCTGTTGTCTCAGTAACTTCTTCTATTTCGTCAGAGTTCTTGGCTAATTGCTCTGCAACATCATCTCCGTATTTCTTTCCAATTCTGCCGAAACCCTTCAATATTTCGATTCTTTCAACCTTACTTAACCCGGGAGTTAGATCCTCAAGAATCTGTTCAAGAGGGGCTTTCTTGGTAGCTACAACCGCCTTTGTTCCCTCAGCAATGTCTTCATAGTCATCTATGGTTTTTAGTCTTGTACCCAAATCTTCGCCAAAGTAATTGATGAGTTTGTTCCAGTTCCTCTTATTCTCACTAAAGACCTTTGTTAGTCTTGTGAATGTATTGTCTATCTCTCTAAGAATCTTATCTACTTTTGTTAAATCGAGATCTGTCAGGGTTTGATCCTCTCTTAAAATTCTCGAAAATTTAAGAAATCCTTCAGCATCGAAGAATTTTGCCTTATCTAGGATTTTCTTTATCTTTAATGAATTGGACTTGAAGAGAATGTTCAAGGTTTTACTGATGCGCTTTAAGCCAGCTATCACAGAATCTGGGATTTTGGAAGCTACATATCCCGAGCCTCCAGTTTCTGGTGCTGATACTATTCCAATAATTGGTGTTATGAGACCACCAAAGGAGGAATAACAAACCAGACCATTGAATACTGGTTCTGGTTTTCCAGTTGCCTTATTTAGAATATGAGTTGGGCAATAAATTGCAGTATCTCTCGCATCAGTTATTATGCTGGTAACTGGAGCAACAGAAGCTATGAAATCTGTTCCAGTGCATGCTACTTGATTATCTATGGAACTACCAGCAAGCTCGCAATCTCCAGTGACTATACCAATAATAAGAGAACCCTCTGGAATATCTGGAGGTTTTGAGATTTCATGAATATAGACTTTGTTAGTTCTATCTAAAAGGGAACTCCTATAGAATTCTGGATCGTAGAGAATTTCACTTAAAACCTTAACCCCTTTTTCTGGATTTTTTCCAGAGATTATAACTGCATATTTGCTATGACCCCATAGGTTTCGCTCTAAGAAAATTGATGCATTGAAGGTATCTCTTTGTTTTGATTCAAGGCTAGAGATTGGTATGCATTTAATAGCGTCGTTGTTACTTCTATTGCCAATTAGGATGAGAGTAGAATCTCCTAAGGAAAAGTCGTTGCAAGCAGTTTGGGTTATTTCTATTATTTCAGAATCATAAAGCTCTGTCAGAGTTTCTTTCAGTGAGTTTATTTCTTCCCTTAGCTCTAAAGGAACTTCCCTTGGAAGCACTATCTTTACTTTTTTAATTTTTTCAAAGATTCTTTCTATATCAGCCAATACTAAAGAAGTTTTAGGTATGTAAGGCTGGTCTGTATAGATATACCTATGCATAAAGCTTTTGCTTATCCAATAGCCAAATAGATCCCAACCTGAGAGATGAAGATATTCAATTCTATAATGCGGCACCACAAAATCATCCCCAATAATGATTAAATGCTCACAATTCTTGCATTTCTCTACAGCAAGGAGGGCTGCAGCTAATGCGTAGAGATTTGCATCTAAAGAAGGCTCTATCTTATCTTCTTTATAATCTGAGTAAGAACTCCAAGGTCTCTCTACAGCTAGATAGTCATCTAGGTAGTAAACTATTCCATACTGCTGTTGAGCATTTAGGTAGAGTTGATTTAGGATCAAGCCTACTTTTGGATCATAGCCATATCTTTGGAATAGGGCTTCTCTATGAGTTAGGAAGATTGTCTTTGGATTCTTTATTACTTCTAACTCTAATTGAGCCTCTGGGGTTGAGAAGAGGTATCTTCCTTGAGATGTGTTCTCTGGTATCAAGAATTTGCACTTGGTTTTTCCTTCAAATTTTATAGTTTTATTAGAACAAGGACCTTCTACAGCTGGAAATGGGAATTCATAGCTTAGGTTTATAAGGCTAGGAGAGGTAAAGGTTATGCTTATAAAATCTCCAGGTTGCTTATAGACCTTTACACCCTTTGGAGCATCCTCTATAGCCAATTCGTAACTTAGAGTTTTTGGTTTGCAGGAAGCTGAAGCCAAATCGCAGAACTCATCTGCTTTACAGTCTTTGTAGAGGATGCTATGATAACAGCCATCTTCTCCCAGCTGACACTTCCATACATCTCCATCTACTGAAGAGCAGAATAATTCCTGAGAGTTGTTACAGGTGTCTATACAACTTTTAGCCTTGCAGATTCCTTCAAAGCAGAAATTGCTCTTGCAGTCTTTGTCAGATAGACATCTTAGACCAAGATCACATGGCTCGCAATGACCTCCACAATCTACATCAGTTTCATCTTGATTTTTAATGCCATCAGAACAATTGGCTATTAGAGTGATATTAAAGTAGAAGTCTTTACTACCAGAGTAGCCATAGCAGTCATTCCACGCTAGATGGAGTTTGAATTTCAAGGGACTTTCCCATGTATCTGCCTCTAATTCAAATCTTCCTTGAAATGATTCGCCAATAAGAATAGAGTTATAGTTTAATTTTGGATCCTTTACTGTAATGTTAGCTGTTTGTGGAATTAGTGTTAGAGTTACATCAGTTGCGTCTCTTGTTCCTGTATTTGTTAGATAGACTGTTACCGAACTTGGTCTATCGTCTTCAGCCCATGTCTCTGCGTGTTTATCAAATGAGAAATCTGGTCTATAGTTTTTGCATGGAGGATTACAGCTATTTGGTATTCTAAATTCATAGTAGGTACAATAGTCGCCATCCTCAAAGTGTCCTATTACTTCTACCTTAAAGCTAAGATCTTCATCTCTGCAGACATCTATCTCTATTTCAGGACCTAGGTAATATGCAAATGCTTCGAGGTTATCATAACTCTTTGTTAATCTTTGTGGGCAAATTCCTTTGTATCTAGGTACAATGGTTGCTTCTATATTATATGCATCCAGATTAACGGTGTTTGTTAGTGGTAGATTAAAGCTGGTAGGACAGCCATACTCATCGTACTCTATATTTTCTGGTGAATAGAAAAACAGCCTACTACTGCCGTATTTAGTATAATTCCAGACAAAGATTTGGGCATGTTCTATAGTATCAGTCCAAGAGTCAATATATCGAATATGGAAATCACTTCCTTCAACTTCAGCTCCATCATCGATATACATATACTTAAACACAGTGACAGGAATTATAGTGCCATCAGGAAACTGAACATCAACCTTTATTGTATTGGAATAGATAGAATCCAGCTTGAATTTATAGCCCTGGAATTCTGCCAAGTAGCCTTCAGAGTCTATGTTGAGAACCTTACCAGAGTTATCATTCCAGGGATAATACTGAGTTTTATGGATGCAATCATAGATTTTAAGAGCTTCTAGGGTGGAGACATTTTCAGCAGGAATACCTTGGATTAGACCTAGGATTAGGATGATAATTATGCTTTTACTCCATCTATGAAATTGAAACTCAGCCAACCACACCACCTTGGGGAGTTATACATTAGACTGGTAGTAATATATCCACAAGGAAAGTTAAAAAGGAGGGTCATAAATGGTGGTATGATAGTTCATACCTTGGGGAGGTATAAAAGGTAGTATGATGGTTGTACCAAGAGGATAAAATGTTATAATAAAATCCTTTAACAGATTTTTATTTCTTGGGTTCTAAATAGGTATTATGGAGATTATAGATGTAGAGTATGAGAATGGTGTTTTGAAGCCATTAAAGAAATTGAAGTTGAAGGAAAAACAAAGAATGAGAATGGTTTCGTTAGAAAATTTTCAAGAGCTTTTTGCTGAAATGATTTCTATAATGGAAACCCTTGAGGAGCTAATAAATGAGGAAGGGATGAAGAATATAGAAATATCTGAAGAG
>Ga0164310_10001792_pt1 | contig 12303 bp, 14 predicted proteins | sample GuaBasSedimGuay1_FD_121795 | JGI IMG/M metagenome (GOLD analysis project Ga0164310, IMG submission 121795) | Subseafloor sediment microbial communities from Guaymas Basin, Gulf of California, Mexico - Guay1, Core 4569-9, 0-3 cm | ecosystem: Environmental > Aquatic > Marine > Hydrothermal vents... | reverse complement strand
GGTGTTAGCAAATGGTTTGGGTGTTACAAGTCATAAACTTTTCATGTTGTGTTTGCCGACACAGCGTCATTGTTTACATCACGCCAAAACCTGTGCAAGTATTAAAATGGTTCCAAAGGGGTCTTGGATAGCGAATTCCCGTATCCCATACCACTGATCCACGGGTTTCATCACTATTTCAACATTATCTCCGATTTTGTCGTACAGATTGTTGACATCCTCTACATAGATATACATGATGATGTTGGCAGCTTTCTCAGAGACCATAACCCTCTTAGAGTACCATCTCTGGGCTGAATCTTTTTGTGAAAACATGATCTCCACATCTCCAAGCATCAGTGATGCCCATTCAAAGGGGGTTCCCCAGGAAAACTGGCTTAGAGCTCTGCTCCGAACACATCCCTATACCACTCAACAGCCTTGTCAACACTCTCCACAAGGAACATAGGCGCCACCCTTTGGTACAAACCCTAAGCCCCCTATGGTTCTGTTGTCATCTTGGAGCACACGCTTCGAAATACTTTTCCCAGTCAATCTCTGTCAACTGCAACAAATTTCCCTCTGGGTCCTCAAAAACCAGGATACAACCTCCCCAAACCGTCTCCTTTGGCCCCTCAACGATCTTAACACCGTTCTCCTGCAAATTTTTGTGAGCATCATCGATATTCTCAACCAAAAAGTTTATGCATGGCTCTCCTTTTCTCGGTTCCTCCACACCACCCCATGTTTTCAATCCTATCTCAACTCCCCCACAATCAAACCCAGCATAATCCTTAAATTCATACTTTTTCTGCAACCCCAAAACATTCTCATAGAACTCCACCGCTCTCTTCAAATCCCTAACGGTCAAGGTTATATCCCAAATCCTTCTAATCATAGTCTCGCCTCCTCCAACATTCACCAAGCTATTGCGAACCTGACCGGGTCACATATATCTTTTTCGTGGTGGAAACCGAAAAACATTCTTCTTGCCGTTACAACCTCTAACCTTTACAACTAAACGCTAACTAAAGGATAAGCTATGAAAACTGGGATGGAACCATAGAACCTTACGTTTTTACCATCAACTCATTAAGTGCATTGGCGAACATATCGACCTAACGCACAGCACACCAGTATTCACCATCACACATCTCGGTTTACTAGCTGCTACATCACCCATTTCACTTGTTGTACCCATCGTATTCCCAATTTTTCTCAATGGTATGCCAAGCTTCACTCAACCAGGTGTATCGCTCAGATTTGTTGGTGCCCCCTGTTTATTCTATGTCCCGGTTTATTGTTTGCTAGGCTGCTATTGGGATGTGCACAGGTTTCTGCACTGTTCTAGGCTTTTCCAAGCCTTTCCTTTTTGGTCTTAGCAGGAGTATTGATATGTCTGCTGTTTTAAGTATTTTCCAGACCAGTTTGCCGATAAGATATCTTTTCCACCCCAGTATGCCATGTGTGCCAACCACAATAAGGTTGTATTTGCCGCTTTTTATCTCCTCGGTTATCTTGGTTGTTGGTTCGCCCTCAACAATCCTAGTCTGTACCTCTCCACCTATCTCCCCCAAAATGTTTTTTGCGCGTTGTAGATGGGTTTCAACCGTGTGGTGGTGGATCTCCCTTAGTTTTTCCTCCATGTCCACCCTATCTGGGGTTAGGTAGTCTAGGTAGTCCCTAAGCTTCGGGGGTGGTGTCTCCTCTGTGTGGTAAACCACGGTTGTCTCGGGTTGTATATGCCCCAATATCTTTTTTGCTATTCTAAGGTTTTCCTCTGTGGCTTTTGACTCGCCAAGACATAGGAGAACCCTGTCCAACCTGTCTGTGTGTTTCACGATGAGTGTTGGGATCTCAACATGGGTAGCAACCTTTACAGCAACATCTCCGAAGAGGAGTTGTGTTAAACCTTTTAGACCGTGGGACCCCATGATCAGGAGGTCATAATCCATGCCGGCTTCACCAACAATGGTGTGAGCAGGGTCCCCAAACAACAGTTTTGTGTCAACAGATATGTTGTTCCCAACTGTTTCCAAAACTTTTTTCGCTTCTTCCAATATTTTTTCTCCTTCTTCTAGGTTTTCCTCTTTGTCCATTACGTGGAGTATGGTTAGAGAGTCACCAGGTTTTAACAGGTGGTGTGCTGCTTTTAGGGCTATGTTTGAATATTGTGACCCATCGGTGCAGAGTAGGAACCTCATACCAACCCTCCTCTCTACCCTATCCACACCAATAGCCGAGCTGGTGGCCCGATTTGGCCTCCCTTTTTGGGTAGGCCCGGTTTCTACTTTTTTAATGGTTATCCCAATTCTGGTTGCGGTATCCCCCACCCCCGGCGGGTTTGGGTTGACACCAAGGCGTGGAGCCCAGGTTTGGTGGGTGTTGTAACGGCTTGTTGCTGGTGTTGGAACAGCTTATTAAGGTGGAGGCTGGCTACACCAGCTGGGAGTTGACCATGATCGAGAGGATAGTTGTTGCGACAGATGGTTCCAAGTGTGCCAGAGAGGCGGCTGAATATGCTGTGAGCATAGCATCAAAATATGGTGCGAAGATCATAGCTATATATGTTGTAGACGAACTTTTTGTTGATAAACTTGTTCGGGATCTTGGCTATGATAAGGAGGAGCTTAAAAACAGTTTTGGTAGAGCCGGTTTGAAGTATGTTGGCCATGTTGCTGAGTCTGCGAAGAGGAACGGGGTGGATGTTGAGGAGTTGGTAACTCTTGGAGTACCCGAGAAGATGATCGTCTCAGAGGCGAGGGAACAAAAAGCTGACCTCATAGTTATGGGGATGGTTGGGGAGGGCGGGGAGAAACCCCTCCTAGGCAGCGTGACCGAAAGGGTGTTGAACAGTGCACCCTGCCCAGTGCTTGTTGTGAAGCCTTCCAACAGCGTAGAAGAATAGGAAACACCTGCACAACATGTATGGTGTGAAAAGTGTTTTTTTCTAGCCCAAAAATTGTGGTGGAGGTTTTCAGGATTGTTTCCAATGAGTTCATACATCTAGCAGCTGTTTTCCACCTTCTCCTTGTCGTGTTAATGGCTGGGTGGTTGTTTAACAGCCATAGGATGAACCAGCTGATCTCAGCTTATCTAGCCTGGTTGTCACTGGCTGTGATGATCATAAGTATTAACATCGGGAAAACACTTGGTTTCCAGCCGCTAAACGTTGTTACCACAACACTTTTCGCGGGTCTAATAATACTCTGGCTTGTTGAACTGTCAAAACCGAGAAACATCTACACACTCAGAGGAAAAAACAAGAAAACAACCATGTTAGTGTTTTTCCTTGGTTTCCTAGGGTTTTGGTACCCTGTTTTCACTGAAAACCCTTTTCTAGGTTTGTTGGTTTCCCCTCTTGGGTTGCTCCCAAGCCCAACACTGATTGTAACCCTTGCCATCCTATACTTAGCCCATCCAAAGGTAAACACGCTGCTACACGGCTATGCAACACTACTAGGCTGGATACACGCAATAGCTGGGATCAAACTTGGGATCAGATTGGATGCAGCGCTGCTACTACTCTCCCTCTACTCAACCCTCCTAGTATCACAGAGACTCTACAAACCGGTTGAACACCCATAAAAAGGGTGTGGGCCGAAGACTTGTATCATCGGCCCCAGTGCTCCAGCTAATATCTACGCTTGGTTTGTGGCCTCTCCCTGGCTGGGGACACTAAGATGTGCCTACCCCCAAGCTCTGAACGGTCCAGAGAGTCTATAGCCGCTTTTGCTTCCTCTTCACTGGCCATCTCAACGAAGCCGAATCCTCTCGACCTACCACTGTATGGGTCGGTGATGATCCTAACACTCACCACCTCTCCAACACTCGAAAAGAATTCGCGTAGCTCATCTTCGCTGGTGTTGTACGAGAGGTTTGACACATATAGCTTTGTACCCATCTCCATTCCCCCGGCTTTACCGATGTTTCTGGTAGCATTCCCTACAATAAACGGGTCTACCCTCTGTTGGTTTAAAGGGAACGGTTGTTTCCTTGCCACAATCGGAGCAGACAACCTTTGTCACGGTTCTCTCCCCGTAGTTGAAGTTCTTATAGCTCCTCTTTTTCACAGTTTTTCACCTTGTGCTTTGTTGTGCAGAGAAACCACTTAGAAGGACTCTAGGCACACTGGTTGGTTAGAGGCCCAGTCCATCCAGAAGCAGAATCTCGTGCACACAACGAGGTGGGCACTCCCCCTATATAATGTTATCCTACCCATGCTCCACCAGCATACAAATAATAGTGGCTAGCCCAACCAAAGGATGGAACAAACCGGTGGAACCGTTAGGTGTTAAAACACCCCCATACTATTTAATTATCTGTGGATGTTAAGCATGTTGGTGGCCAAAATGGGGGTGTGCCACAACATTCTTGGTTTAGTGGGGAAAACCCCTATGATAAGGCTTAACCGAGTGGTTTCGAACATACCAGCTGTTGTGATGGCAAAACTAGAGTGTTTCAACCCTAGTGGGAGTACAAAGGATAGGATCGTTTTGTCGATGGTGCTGGACGCTGAGAGAAGAGGGCTCATCCACCCGGGCAACACCTTGGTGGAGGCAACAAGTGGCAACACGGGTATCGCTTTGGCAATGGTAGGCGCTGCGAAGGGCTACAACGTTGTGATCGTTGCACATGACAAGATAAGCGATGAGAAGAGGAGGATCATAGAGGCTTATGGAGCCAAGGTTATTATCAAACCTAGGGGGGTGCCGCTCTCTTCGCCGGAGCACTACTACACCTTCGCAAAAATGTTGGCAGAGAAAACACCTGGTGCTGTGATGCTAGACCAGTTTAAAAACCCTGCAAACCCCTTAGCACACTACAGGACAACAGCCAGGGAGATATTGGAGCAGGTTGGTAGGAGTATAGATGTTTTTGTGGCGGGAATAGGTACAGGGGGAACCATAACAGGGGTAGCCAAAGCATTAAAAGAGGAAAACCCACGTACAAGGGTTGTTGGGGTCGAACCTGAGGGTTCCACCATTTCTGGGGGGGTTCCCCACAGCTATGAGATCGAAGGGATTGGTGATGGAAGGGAGATCCCTCTCGACGTCCTAGACCTTGGACTGGTGGACGAAATAGTCAAGGTAAGCGACAGAGAAGCGTTTTTGATGGCTAGGCGGCTGGCCCGCGAAGAAGGCTTGTTGGTTGGCGGTTCTTCGGGTGCGGCGGTGGCAGCACTCCAAAAAATAGGTGTTGAAAAAGATAGCGTTGTTGTTGTTTTGTTCCCAGACTCTGGTGACCGCTACCTGACGAAAATCTTCTCAGATGAGTGGATGACTGAGCATCGCTACCTGTAACAAACCGGTGGCTATTTACCCAAAGCTATGGGTAGTTTTCCCAGGCTTGTCCGGTTTCCCGTCATAGGTTTGTTCTTGTTCTCCTCCAATGGTCCGACCCCAGGCTGAGCAGGCTTTTTCATATCCAACAAGCAACACGTTGTCAACAAACCTTAGGTGTTGCTCTATAAGAGATCTAACCAGTTTTTTGTCTATCTTCTTCTCATCTAGCCCCGTTTCTATTAAAAGCTGGCGTAAAAGGTCGAGGGGTTTTTCGGATATGCCAAGGTCAAGGGTTTCAACCCTGTGACCCAAGGCTTGGAGATGTTTTCCTAGAAGCTCTGGTCGTAACCCACAGACACAGATGTTGGTATCCCCCGAAGCTTTGTCTATGTTCCTCGCCTCGACTGGAACATATTTTTCCTGCTGGGTTATCTCATCTTTCAGGATCCTCAACCATTCTTCACAGGCAACTCTCCTCCTAAGCCTGCTTCTGAGTGTTAGAAGGGAAACCTTCGTCGCAGCTTTTCTGGTGGCCTCCCAGGAGCCTGGTTCCCGGTAGCAGTGGAGCGAGACGGATGGGTCGAGTTCTGGTAGGTATTCAAACAGAGGGGTGGCAGCTTTGTACAGGTTAACATCGCCGGGTTCATCTAGGAGGCCTATCTCCCGTAGATCGTTGAGAACCTCTTCGTGTTCAGCGCCTTGGGCTATCATCTCAACATACCTAGTTGTTTCAGCTGGGAAATCGAGGAAGAGCGTGTCGAAGTCTCCTTTCTCCTCTTCCAGTTTTTCGACAACCCTTTGATATGTGGTTTGGAGGTTTAGCACTGAGAGGAGGAGGGTCCTTGGCATGGGGTTCCCCTTGTCTGTTTGGTGTTGGTGTTTTGCCAGCCTCCCAAGTGTTGCTATTGGGGTAAGGTTTTTCAACTTGTCTAAGGTTGTCGAGGAGAGAGGTGTTGTCGTTGAATCTACAAATATTTCATTATGAGACAGTTAAACAGGAAGAGGTTGGTGATGGGGCTAAGAATGCTAAAATAAGGTGGTTAATAACCGAGAAAAACGGTGCTACCCACTTCGTGATGAGACACTTTGAGGTTGGGCCAAATGGTTTCACACCCCTGCATAAACATCCCTATGAACACGAAATCTTTGTTTTGAGTGGTAGCGGGGTTGTGATCGTAGGATCGGAGGAGAAACCCTTCTCCGGGGGGGATGTCATATTCATACCCCCAAATGTGGAGCACCAGCTTAGGAGTAGGGGAAAAACAGAGTTTCTATGCTTCATACCCCTGTTGAAGAAAGACTAGTTTTTTAAGTGTTTCAAACCTTTCCTGGGCTTTTCTAAATTCTTGTGGCTTCACCAATCTAGGTTGTCTGTGCTCATAGTTCTTTGCTCCCGCAACGGCTGGGATGTTACCCCCCTGCTTGTTAGGAGAATCGATATAGCAACTATTTGCATGGCTGATGCAAAATAGAAAAGCGTGTTGTAGCTATTCACAAAATCTACGATCAAACCCCCTATCACAGGGCCGATACCCCATGCAAAAGAGTTCCCCATCTCAAAAACACCCATGTAGGTGGCTCTGCTCCCCCTTCTCGACATGTCCATAACAATAGCTGGGGCCAGGGTGAGTACAAAAGCTGTGGGTAAAGCGCTAAGAGAACGCAGGATAAGCACAGGTAAAAACTCTTTGACAAGAGTAAAAGAGAAGATTAAGATGGCTGAACCAGCCAAAGCAACCCTAAGAACTTTTTCTTTTCCAAAACGCTCACCTAAGACACCAGCTGGGATTGTGGACATGGTAAGCACCAGCACCATACCGATACTAACATACCCTATCTGCAAAACATTGAAACCCAGTTGTTCCCGCAAAAAAACATTGAAGAGCATCATAAAAGATCCAAACCCTAGGAAACGCGTCGCTATAGCCAGGGAAAACCTTAGAAACCCGGTGTCTTCTCTCATAGTGGCCAGCTTCTTTTTCAGGTTTGTGTGTTTATCGCTGGTAGGTAAACCAGGCTCCCTCACCAGAAGCTGTGCAAGCACAGCAGCTAAGAACATTAGCGACGCTGAGATGTAGAAAAGGAGTCTAAACCCATAAGGCTTGATCAGGATCCCAGCGACCCATATCCCAGCGCTTCTGCCCAGACCAGCAACCATGTTGATTATCCCCATGGCCACGCCTCTCTCCCCAACCTTTGTGGTGTCAGCCACCAAAGCTGAGAAGGCTGGGCTACCAGCAGACCAGAAAACCTCGAGGAGTGATAACCCCACGATGAGCGTGTAGACCTCCTCAACCCCAGCGAGAACCAGAAAACCTATGCCAGCGATAACCTCGCTCATAACCAGAAGGACCCTACGTTTACCTGTTTTGTCGCTGAGATACCCCCAGAAAACCCCGCATAGGCTACCAACAAGCATAGGACCCGTGATACCCAGCCCTATGACGGTTTTACTATCGGTTAGGTCGGCGAGGTAGACCGGGAAATAAACCCAGAACAAACCTCTCCTCTGCGCCAAAACAGTGTTGAACACAACCAGCCCTGCAAGTGTTCTCCTATCCAACTATGTCAACCCCAAGGTGTTGCTTACCCAGTTGGGGTCTCCTCAACATCTAGCAGCCGGGCAGCGCAAAATGGTTCCACAACACCCAACACCCAGAAAATATTATGCTGGTATGTCTGTTTTTAGTTGGTGTGGTGGTTGTTTTATATATCCGTAGGTGTGAATCTCCCCGGGGTGGGGTCTAATGGCGGAGGAAAGCCACACGGAACAGGCTTGGGGCATACCAAGAACGGAGTATTTTGAAGAGATTATGGAGCCTCCCCTCGAAGAGCTCCAGAGAAGGGTTGACGCACTGTTCCGGGAAGCTGAGGATTTGATGGTTTACTATCCGGAGATCTATGAACAGATTGTTTGGGCATATGAGTACCGGGAGTATATGACAAGGAGATATCAACAGGGGACCATACCGGAGCGGGTCTACAGGACAGCACTAAAAACTCTCCAGATACGGCTGAGAAGCATTGTTTGGAGGTATGAGAAGCGTCTTAGTGGGTTGCCGGAGCATAGGGTGGCCCCACCAACCTGGGGAACCGGTGGGTGGTGAACTAAGTTTTCTTGGCGAGATGTGCCCCAGCCGCTACGAGTGAGACCATTAGCAGCGCACCTACCAGTGTAACATCGGTTAACACACCGAAAATAGCTAGTATCAAGCCAACAACTATTGACAAAGCGATGCTGGTAACAATACTTATGGTTACTAATTCTAACCACCCCAAAAACCCTTTTTTCCTCTTGTAGAAGAGTAGGGAAACGAGATAGCCTGGAACAAAGAATACTAGTAGGAAACCAGCGAATATACGTGTTAGGGGGAGGAACAAGATTTTATGGGGCTGAAGCATGTTCTGGGCACACCATAGTCCAACAAGGGGTGGGATGGAAACGTGTTGCCAGGGTGGAAACACTGGGTTTCCAGCCTCGGCGTGGCGCTTCAGATGCGGCCACGGAACCAGGCTACAAAAAGCCGGCGCAAGGTGGAGCAAAGGCTTCTCCCCCTTTTATGTGTGTTAATAGTTTTTATGGTTGTATCAGCCACAGAAATGGATCCAACAAAAAAGTTTTGGTCTGAACAGACAGGTTTGCTTGTGGTGGCGTCTAATAGTGGCCCTTGGAGGGGGTTGGAGATCTCAGCCAGTGCTTATGCGGCTTATCTGGGTGCACCCCTCATCATGTCGGGGACAAACCACATACCAACACCCCTAATGGGAAAACTATTGGACAAAATTGTTGTGGCTGGTGTTGACCATGTTATAATTTTTGGGCCTTGTGACAGGGATCAGATCAGGCTTTTGGAAGAAGTAGGTGTTGTTGTCCACCATTTCGAGGGAACAAAGTTTGGGCTTGTGGCTAAACTAGCGAGGAGCTATCCTAATCCCAGTGGACTTGTTTTAACAGTTTCAAACCCTAGTGCTGCCATGCTCGGGGCACACCTAGGTCTACCAGTTTTGGTTTTGGCGGAAGAGGGTGGCTACGGCTCGGCAAAAACCCTTCCAAGGGAATATTTGTTGCTAATAAAAGAATTAGGGATCCGTTTCGTCTACATAGTGGACTCCGAGAACATTTTAGAGGGTATAGACCGTAGGGTATCTCCTGGGATCATAGGGGAGCTTCAAACCCTTGGTATCCAAATATTTCATATCAGGGGGAAAACGGATATGGAGACAAGTATTTTGGTGTCAAGTCTAATCCTCCGAAACCTGGGGGAGCCAGGGAAACCCATTCTGTACTGTGGTTTCTACGGTGAGCTACCCCCACTGGTTCCACTGGTGTTCAAAGAGAAAGCTTTGATGGTAAGAGCCGAGACAACACCGAGACTGGAGGACATAGAAAGCTTGTTATCTCTTCTGGACGAGGGAAACATTGGAAGAGTTGTTTTCACGAGGAACCAGGCGAGAGATTATCTTTTGATGGAGGAGCCTGATCATGTACCAACAAACCTCGCGGAACACATAGAAAAACTTGTGAAAGTCGAGTGGCTCACACCAAGGAGGGAGATAAACGAGGCTTTCGGCTTATACTCAACAGAACTTCTAATATTGGACCAGTTTTTTGGTTTGGAGGGGGAAGCTCTGGATGAGGTTGGTGTTTGGGCCTATGCCACGCTACCCGTCGAAGGGTTGCCTCCAATAGTGGATATTTTATGTGGAGATGAGGAGTGGGTTGTTTGTTGTCCACGCCACAGGTTAAACAAGGAGAAGGAGGCGAAGAAGTGGGTGGTAACCTTTGACCATGCCCACCCAATCCAAATCACAACCCCAAGAGATGGAGAGGTTTCAGCGCGTAGCCGGCATGGTTATGGCTGGGACATGGTCCAGGCTGGGGGGAGATGGGTTGTTAACCATGTGCTTGGGGAAACAACCCACTACAGAACCATATGGGAGCCACACACCGACCACTGGGTGGAAACACATCCAAACGGGGTTTGGAGATGGTACAAAACAAGAAACGGCTGGATATGTGCAGAGGAAAAAGTGGTCTGGGTTTGGAGGCGTGTCGAGAAGGGTGGTGGCTGAACAAGACGAACATCCTTGTTTTTTTGTGCCTAGTTGTTGTTGCTGCCATGCTACGTTTCCACCCAGGTTTTCTCCTGGGTGACGACCCCCACTACCACACCAGGATTGCCGAGGTGATAACAAAAACCGGGTCGATACCCGGGTGGGACCCCCTCTCCTATGGGGGTAGACACCACTCCTACCAACCAGCCTTTCACATTCTCCACGTTTCAACCAGCCTAGCAACCGGGGTTAACCCCAGGCTTGTCGCACCGCTGTTAGCACCCATCCTAGGAGTTGTGAGCGGCTTAGCTGTCGGCCTAGTAGCAAACCGTTGGGGAGGAGATTTCTTCACAGCTTTTCTCCTGACAACTTTTGCCCCGATCCACATCATAAAAACTTCTATGTTGATCCCAGACACCATCTTCCTTGTTCTTACACCTTTTTTCTTCTTGTTTTTCCATCGGAGCGTGACAAGGTTTAAGCTTGGCTCCATGTTGGCATCAGGTTTCTTGTTTGGTTTACTAATACTGACAAATAGTTCCTGGGTTCTTCTGGTCCCAATAGTGGTGTTGTTCTCAGCAACCAGGCGTAGCTTAGTGTTCATACCGATACTCTCCCTAGGTTTCCTGGTTGCCAGTGGTTGGCTCTTTTTCGTGCCCCACACCGATGGGTACCAACAGTTCCTGCTCCTAGGTGGACGCTTCGAATATGTGGAGAACCTTGGAATAGTTTTCCCACTGGGCTTTTTTGGCATGGTTTGGATGGCTAAGAATTGGAGGGGATGGTTAGAAGGAGAACAACACAGCCAAGGGTTGCTCCTACTCTGGGCGGGGCTCTTTCTCCCCATACCTATGCTAGCATTCTATGGGAACCGTGTGTTGGTCTATCTGGTTGCCCCGCTGGCGATACTCAGCAGTTTTGTGGCGAAAGCCTCGAAGAAGAAAAAAGGAGTGCCAAGGCTTTTAACCATTTTTCTGGTTTCTATTTGTTTGACCCAAGGTTTCTTTGCTTTGGATCGTTTGGAGCCATTGGTTACAGTGGGCGATGTCAACCTCCTGGGATGGGCACGTAGCAACACTCCTCCCAACGGGGTTTTGTTGTCCTATGGGACACACATCCCCACATACTATGCTCGCCACCCGGTTGTGGCGGATCCGTTGAGACAGGAAGCACCTGGGGGCTATGCTAGATGGGCTGAGATGGTAAAAGCTTTTTGGGGTTGTGAAGAGGATTTCTGGGGTGTTGTGAACAGTTATGGTGTTAGCTGTGTTTTTCTGTCCTCTTGGCTGGGATCTAGGCGCGAAGTTTTGGCTAGATGGCTTGAGCTTGGTGGACGGGAGAAGGGGTTCATGGTTGTCGAGAGGTGGGACGGCTTGGCGATGTGGTGTTTACCCCCAGCGCTGGGTTGGCACACCCAACAAACCCAGGTTGTATCGTGTTGATACGCTAGACACATTATCTAGGAGATACCTACTCGTAATGTTTCTAAACCAGGTTGAACATGGTTTCACCACCAAGGTTCTGGGGCTGATCCTATCACACCAAACAACCCAGGTGTTTGGTCAACACTACCGGGGGTAGGGGCTGTACTAATAACAATAATAGCCATACTAGGGCTTCTACTAACCTCCTATCTCTACCTTGAGAACAGGGAGTATGGTGACAGGCTTGGAGAGGTGGACACAGACCTCAGCCAAGTGTTGATGGAGATCAGCACCACTAGGAACAACCTGAACCAGCTTAGAACCACGTACAACCACGAGCTAAACCAGATATCACAACAACTCTTAAACCTTGGGAGAACACTAGGAGCACAACAAACAAAACCCCCTGCCAAGACAACAACCAGTGAGACACAGCCAAAACTCGAGGAGATAAACAAAGAAGTATCGAAAATAGAGGAGTTACTGGAAAAACTGCGTAACCACTCGTCGAAGATAGAGCAAACAACCTCACAGGGGGTAACACTCACACTACCCGGGGC
>Ga0164310_10001791_pt1 | contig 12305 bp, 12 predicted proteins | sample GuaBasSedimGuay1_FD_121795 | JGI IMG/M metagenome (GOLD analysis project Ga0164310, IMG submission 121795) | Subseafloor sediment microbial communities from Guaymas Basin, Gulf of California, Mexico - Guay1, Core 4569-9, 0-3 cm | ecosystem: Environmental > Aquatic > Marine > Hydrothermal vents... | reverse complement strand
GAAGGCAACAAAGTCATCTCTAAACCTAATCGCTCTCGTCTTGTCTGCATGTAAAAAATCTAGAAGATGCAACACCCAAAACAAAGGACTTTATCAACAAGCCCTGAAAGGTGGGCCACCACGCCCAATCGTCAGAACCGCAAGCACTCCCGGAGTGGTTGGTTTCGCCCTACTACTACTTACTCGCCTTCAGTGAGAAGTTCATCGGCAATTCGAATTTTGAATCCTTATATTTCCACCAGTGGGTGTCACCAATTTCAACCATTGTTGGCCATTGATTGTACGAGCATACCGGCTGTTCGTGCAAGAATTCAATCCGCAGGCCGGCTTGGGCGAGTGCAGTCACGATTTCCCCGATCGGCCAGCGCCACCCGATCTCTTTCTCGATAACCAGTTCCTCGTCGCAGTAATCGGCTTCGTTTTCATAAACCTCGGCTCCCTGATTGAAATATGGTTCGAAGATCTTCTGGTGTTCATCGAACATGCTAAAAAAGGGATGTCCTTCAGAGATATAGAAAAACCCGCCGGGTTTGACATACCGCGCTGCGATCTGTGCCCACTTCTTGATGTCCGACATCCACCATAAGGCGCCATAGGAAGTGAAGACGATATCGAGCTGTTCATCGAGATGATTTGTCAGATCATACAGATTGCTGCGGATGAAGCGGGCGGAATCAATCCCGATTTGTGATTTCAGCTTGTTGGCCAGTTCGATACTGTCATCGGAGATGTCAATACCGGTGACTGTTGCCCCCTTGCGAGCCCAGGAGAGCGTGTCGAGTCCGAAATGGCACTGCAAGTGGAGAAGTGTTTTACCGTTCACATCGCCAACTTCTTTTTCCTCGAGATCATGGAGTGACGAGCGACCCTTGATGAATTCCTCCACCATGTATTCGGGATGTTTGTAGTGGGCAATAGCGCGTTGATTCCAATGCAGCCGGTTAGTTTCATGGTGTTCGATCATAAGAAAGAGATTCTCCGAGTGTAGTTTTCAAGAACGTGATGTGTTACTTCTGACATCCAAACCATATGTCATATGATAACGAATCTCAATTGCAGAACCCAGATTCCAATGAGGAAACCCACCTGAAAGGTGGGCCACCCGACGCAAAGCGGCCACCTCGTGAGGAGATGACCGCTGTATGTTCGTTATGTAGTCAGTTGTCTACGGCGTCCAGTTGTCAGTCCCGTCACAATTCTTCAGGAAATGCGTCGGGGCAATGAACAAGGCGTCTATCAATAACGATAAGTCGGCTCCGTCAACTGTCATAGGATCCGTAACCGGTCGGGCACTTGTGAAATCTACATCTGCTTCATCCAGACAGATGCCATCCCAGCCATTCGTCGGATCAATGAACAAACCATTAATCATCGCCGATAGGTCGGCGCCATCGTAGTTGAAACCGAGATCCCCGCCACCTTGATCAAGATCACCAACACTCGGCGCGATACAACAGGTCGTTGGCGCCTCAATCACAAACGACATCTCTATTCGGTTTCCAAGCTGATCTACACATTGCACCGTGGCCTTGCCTGGTGCAGAAGGATCTAATTGACTCAGCGTCATCGATGCTGTTGGCGCCCCTGGCTCAAATGGCTCAACCTCCAAAGATACGTTGCCATATTCAACATCGGGAGCTATAACCAAACCTAGAAATGCAACACCCACTTCCGAGTCGCTGAAATCGCCCTGAATTACCCCGAGACCTTCGACGGACGTTGTATCGAGGTCAGCTGTTGGCGCGGTCTGATCCGCTATTGTAGGATCGAGGAGGAGTTCATCATATGGTATTGGTGACCGCACAGTGTAGGGGCCAAACCACTTGCCATAGACGTGATTAGCCTGTGCAAAAATCATGTAGTCGTCCGGTTCCAGATCGTCGAATATGTAGCGGCCCATTTCGTCAGCGAAATCTGTCATCAAGTATGAGTAGAATGGACCTACACCAAAACGCCAGAGCGAGACTGACCCATGGGGTATAATACTCCCTGTCAGGGAATTGCGAACACGACCAGATTCGTAATTGTCAACCCACAGCGGATCGTAACGCAAGGTGATTCCTGTGGGCACCACTGTTGGCTCTTCTGCGCCAGGGCAATGTACGTTCAATACGTACTCTCCCAATCCAGCAAACTCGTCTATTAAGAAGTGTACTTGCGCGTTTGCGTCACACCACCCTACGAGCCCAAACCAGACTCGGACTGGTCGACATGTGCCACTCGCAGCAACGAACATTATGGAGTCCGGCTCCGATTCGTCACAGAAACAACCCAGCTCAATATTCAGGCCGATCTTGGCATTTCGGTCTATCAGATTCTGGCAGCATGGCCCCCCGCACGCACCACCCCAATTGGAATAGCATTCGGTCATCTGTAGGATATGTGCTGTCACCCCCTCACAGAACGGCCACAGAATCGGCGATGAATACTCTGGGCGCTGACCCCTGAGTTTCAGCCCGGCAAAAGTGTATATGTCTTCAACTGATACGCAGTTTGGATACACAACGGTAATAAACAGATCTGGTTTTACAAGCCCATAGTGAGTATCTGTCTCCAAGTCATAGCCGTTCAGAGTAAGTGTGATCTCATTGGATGTTGAATCAAACAAGATACTTTCTGACAGAGTGTCGGTCGATATGATCCAGCGATCGAAGTCTCGACCGTTATGAGATTCCGGCGCAATAAGCGTGATTTCTCCACCCACGTAGTAGCGCTCGAACCAGTCCGATGTGCCCCCACCATCCCCATTCATGTCGGGCGTGGCGTCAATCCACGCTGGAGGAATGCAGCCTATTGTTCCGCAACAAGCAGCGAGATAGATCCAAGTGCCATTTCCGATTGTTATATATTGAACAACGGTGGAGAAGTTCTGACAGTGATCTGTAACCGTCCAAGTTCGCTCTATTATGTTAATCTCAACCATCTCGTCGACATAGTCGAAAGTCGGCTGCGGATCACAGTCGACGACAGACGGCATACCTGTATTGGCCGGATATACCGATGCGCCTACCAGAATCTGTACATCCTCAATGGACACTACAGGAGATTCAGTGTCTTCTCCCAGCGATATAATCTGCACACATTGGTTCAAAAGCCCACCATTATCCGTAGCCGTCCAAGTTCTATGGATAGTAGCTGGACAGCCAGTTACAAGGTCCACATATGTAACCTCTGGATCAGGATCATCGTCATCTGTTACGATTGGGAAGCCGGTTACGTCCGGGCTGTAATCAAACGGCTCTTCACACTCCAGGATCAGATCTGACGGACAGGTGATCTCAGGAGGGGCAGCTTGAACTGTTTGCAACAGGCTCAGTATCGTGCCAATAAGGACCACTAGCACTGTTAGTGTTACTCTTCTCATTTATTACCTCCAGAAGCTAGGAGTGACTTGACATTATATGATAGCCAGGAAAGCCCATGATGTCAAGTGAAAATGCTATGGACAGAAGCGCAAGGCGGGGCGAGGGTCGGTGCTGCCCAACGCCATACCCGCAGGAGGTAGGTCGGGTTCCAAACATTATCTATGGAGTGAGAAACCCGGCACCTTCATTGACTGTCACCCTGAGCCCGTCGAAGGGTGGAGCGAGCAAACAACGCACCATACTTCGACAAGCTCAGCATGACATCAGGGTATGTCGGGTTTCTCTTTCATCCACCAAAGGTGGATTCATTCGGAACCCGACCTTGTATCTTGGCGACTGTCTGGATTCTGATTAGAATCCAGAAGAAGAGATCTCCGGCTGATCCGAAGATCTCATGGTGACGTCGAGATCGTCTCGACCTTGGGTCTTTTAACAAACCCGTGAGTAGCGTGATCCGACGTCATCTATTCAGGCCGAAGCCCGAACAGTCGCTAGGGACATTGTATTACAATGAGCCCGCATTTGCAAGGAAGGGATTGCCATGAACAGTTATGTAGGTATTGATGTTGCCAAGGCCCATGTTGACCTGTATGACACCGTTACCGAGCGCCATATCCGATTTGAGAACAATGGTTCTGGCATCAGGAAGTGTGTCAGTCTGCTGATCTCTCTGACCCCACAATTAATCGTGCTTGAGAGTACCGGTGGGTATGAACTTGACCTGGCCGTGGCTCTGACAGAGGCATCGTTACCGGCAGCGGTGGTCAATCCGCGCCAGGTGCGAAATTTTGGTCGGGCTGTGGGGCGGTTAGCCAAGACTGATCAGATTGATGCTATCCTGTTGGCTCAGTATGCCGCCACTATCAAGCCGCCCCGGCGGGCAACCCGGGATCGTAACGGTCGTCAGATGAAGGCGCTGGTAGCACGGCGACAACAGCTGGTCAAAATGCGCACCGCCGAAATCAATCGCTGTGAACATATTCGTGATAAGGTGATTGCTGGAAGCATCAACGCTATCACCAGGACCATTGACCGGGAACTAAAGAAGATTGAACAACGATTGGTGATACTAATCGAGCAATTACCCGAACTAAAGCGAAAGATGCAGGCGTTGCTGTCCGTACCCGGTATCGGCCCAACCACGGCCACTATGTTGCTCACAGAAGTACCGGAGTTGGGACAACTCAATCGACGTCAGATTGCAGCGTTGATAGGGGTGGCTCCAATAAACCGTGACAGCGGAACCTTCCGCGGCAAACGTATGACCGGTGGTGGACGACAGGCTGTGCGAACGCGCCTGTATATGCCAACTGTCGTTGCCTGTCACCACAACCCCGTTCTGCAGCAATTCTATGAACGACTTCTGCAAAATGGAAAAACCAAAATGACGGCCCTGGTCGCGGCCATGAGAAAACTACTGACCATCATCAACAATATGCTCGCAAAAGGAGAAAACTGGATACCACAACTCAATTGACATCCAAGACAGTCGATACCCCTCTTGGGACGGAACCCGTTTCGCTCAACTCAATTAAACTTGCTTTTCTGCAGGAAGTTTGTGACTCTTCTTCAATCGGAAGAGCGAGTGCGACCGAATGGTGTATAAATGCCGGACATGAACAGACCAAGAGCATCCAGACTTAGCGTAACTGGCGGCAAACAAGGCGGCTGGTTTTCCAATCTGTTTCCCAGCGGAAGCAGAGAGCGGAAAATACTGTTCGGAATAGTCGTGCCCGTGCTGGTCATTGCATCGTTGCTGTTGATTTTCGACAAGATCGTCATGCCGATAGTCACTCGCCAGGGAAGTGCTTTTCGCTTGCCGGATTTCACGAATCAGCGGGTTCTCGAAGCGGGCCTTGGACTGAGCGATCTTGAACTCAAGTACGAGATTTCATCAGAGCAGTATGCGCCCGGCAAACCACCCGGTGTTATTCTCCAGCAATTCCCCAAGGCGGGCACCAAGGTCAAACCGGGTCGCATGGTCAAGTTCATCATCTCGCTGGGAATGAAAATGATTCCGGTACCTGAGTTGACCGGCAAGTCCGTGCGACAGGCAATGCTTGACCTGGAGACAGCCGGACTGGTACTTGGCGATATCCGGTACGCCCTCTCCGATACTATACCGGAGCGAGTGGTGGTCTTCTCGTACCCGGCTGCCACGGAAGAAATCCCAATCGGATCGCAGGTCAATTTGATGGTTAACCATGGCCGGGCGTCCAATTTCACATTCATGCCCAAAGTCGTCGGTTTGATGCTGGATGAGGCCTCCAAGCGTATCGAGGACAAATCGCTGCAAATGGGCATTATCTCTTATCGCACAGATGAAAACTACCTGCCCGAGACAGTGCTGGAGCAATCGGAGCCGCACGGGGCCGAACTGGACATAGGCACCGAGATCGACCTGGTCATCAGCTCAATGTAGCTGGCCACTGTGAGAGATTGCGGAATGCAATGATAGCAATCCTGACACATAATTACCCTTCCGAAGAGAACCCCGTGGCTGGGCTTTTCGTTTCGGACCACGAGGATGTCATCCGGCGTGAGCGTGGTGTCCCCGTCAAAGTGTTCAACTACCCCTCCGGCATGTTCCCGATGACGAAAGCTATCAAGAACCCGTTCAAATGGCCACTTTTTCTCGACTACTACGTCACCACACCCCGCCGCATGAGACAGGACATCGACACCTGGGTGCAGCAGCAGGGCGGTCAACTTGATGAGATAATCGCCCACTGGTGGATTCCCAACGGCATGTTTGCCGCACGCTATTACGACAATGTGCGCGTAATATGTCACGGCACCGATCTGTATCTGCTCCAGAAATACCCCTGGATCGCCCGGAAGCTTGCCGGGACTGCGCGCAGGGTCAGGAGCTGGCAGTGTGTGTCTAATGATCTCAAACGAATCCTGCTGGAGTTCTACCCTTTCATAGACGAGGCGAGCGTTTCTGTCGAACCAATGCCTTGGGGCAAGATGTTTGTCGATAAGAAACTCCCTCGTGATAACAAGCTGATTGTCTCTGTGGGGGCGCTGATTGAGCGCAAGAAATTCGACAAGCTTATATCCGAAGTCGCCAAAGTCGCTGACCTCAAGCTGGAAATATACGGTCAGGGGCCGGAGAGAGGCCGGCTCGAGAAGCTGATAGCCGACCTTGGAGTGGCTGATAGGGTCAGTCTGCCCGGACAGGTGACCCGCGAAGAGCTGGCCGACGTCTACAACCGCGCGGCTCTGTTTGTCTTATTGGCCGATGATGAGGGGTTTGGGTTGGTGCTGAAGGAGTCGCAAGCGTGCGGATGCCGTACTATGGCGTACGTTGGCGACGGTATGGCTGACACCGGCCTCGACTACCCGCTCCGTCGCGACGAACCCGTCGCCGAGAGGATCAAAGCGGTGGTTGGGGCGTAGCCGGGCGTTCGGACTGGACTTGCGCGTGATTACACCCTATCTTCTAACTTAGGCACTGGTTTACCATAATCCGGAGTAAGGGCATGCTGGTGATAGTCAACTTCGCTCAGCTTGGTGACAGGAGGGCCAGCGTTCTCTGCGCAAGACAAGAATACCTTAGTACCAAGAACAGGATTTTGAGGTGATAAGTTGAATAAAAGAGCAGCGACAGAACAGATTCTGAATCTCATATCAACTGCTGAGAACGCTGCACAGTTGAATCAGTCGCCATACTTCACCATGAACGACGAGCTAATAACACGGAATCTCAACCGTGTAGCCTCTGCATTCAGTGGTTCTTGGCAGGGCTATCATGCCAACGTGTATTTTCAAGACTTTAGTGCGCCCTCACCCGGCTCTTCGTTTAGCCCGGAGTGGGGTCTAATGAATCCGTTTGGACGACGAAGCCCAAGTGGTTGGAGAGAGACAGAACACGAAGTCGTTGAAGCTGCCGTGATGAAGGATGTTGATGCCAGCTATGAAGAAGAGCTTGATAGAGTGTCTCGGCTAGCCAAGTCCGCCTTTGACGAAGCTTTTGACAGTCTTTCCTCGCTTGTGGCTGTCCTCATTGAGAACAAGAAGAGCGCAATGCTCGAAGAAATCCAAGACGAAGCCCGCGAGATTCAGGGACCGGTGACTAAAGCTCAACTGATTGCCCAAATGAGTCCCAAAGGCACCTTCATGAGCAGAGATACAAAGTCAATATCACAGGGCACGAGAATACCGCCCCACGTGGACGTCGAAGCAAGGCACATGTCGATGCGAAGCCCATTTGCAGGAATTACGGGTATCATCCGTTTGGGACGAAAGCTCCACATGTATATGGTGATGCAAGATCTAATCGAGATTGATGCTTCCGAAATGGGTAACAAAGTGTTCATTGGTCACGGCCAATCACTATTGTGGCATGAATTGACGGATTACATCCAGAACCGGCTTAACCTACAGTGGGATGAGTTCAATAGAGAGCCTGCTGCAGGATTAGCTACGACAGAGCGGCTAAGGGCGATGATGGATGATGCTTGTTTTGCTTTTCTGATTCTGACCGCAGAAGACCAACATTCTGACAAGTCTATACACGCGCGGGAAAACGTAGTTCATGAAGTAGGCCTGTTTCAGGGAAAACTGGATTTTAGAAGGGCGATTGTGCTGATTGAGGAAGGTTGTTCAGAGTTTTCCAATATCAGCGGGTTAAGTCAGATTCGCTTTCCCAAAGGCAACATACGCGCGATTTTCGAAGATGTCCGTAGAGTGCTGGAACGCGAGAAGGTGCTGTAGGATGCTTGACGTCCCTTGTTGACAGACACCAGCAAACAAGATTGTTGGCCAATCTGATCGCTTCCCTACGGAAGATAGAAGCAGCATGATCCCTCATTAATCTCCTTGCCAAATCTGCCGAAATGAGTATATTAGCAAGCCTTGTCCGGAAATGCCGGACGGATGGACTGAGAACCTTTAGTTTGCAGGTGAATACCACAACTTCAGTGCCGCTATGTTCACAAATTTGACGGAGAAGCTGGAGCTTGCCTTTAAGAAACTCCGAGGTCGAGGCAAGTTATCAGAGAAGAATATCAAGGACTCCATGAGGGAGATCCGACAGGCGTTGCTCGAAGCAGACGTCAATTTCAAAGTAGCCCGCTCTTTCGTCAAGTCAGTCGAACAAAAAGCAGTTGGCACTGACGTACTTAAGTCCATCGACCCCGGCCAGCAGATCGTCAAGATCGTTCATGACGAGCTGGTCACACTCCTTGGCGGCTCTGCCGCACCTCTCGCCCCAGCCGATAAATCCCCCACAGTCTATATGATATGTGGACTTCAGGGTTCCGGCAAAACTACGCTCACGGGCAAACTTGCGCTCCTACACAAGCGGAAGAACAAGAAAGCGCTCGTAGTCGCCGCCGATATCTATCGCCCCGCAGCCGTCAAGCAACTCAAAGTGCTGGCGGACTCTATCCAGGTTGAGCATTTCCACGTTGAAGGCAAAACACCACCGGTGATTTGCCGCGAGGCTGTCAAATACGCCGAAAAGAATTTCATTGATATAGTGATTCTCGACACCGCCGGGCGACTTCATGTCGATGACGAACTGATGAAAGAGCTTGAGGATATCAAAGCAGGCGTCACGCCGGATGAAATCCTGCTGGTGGCTGATGCCATGACCGGCCAGGATGCGGTGAATGTCGCCGAGCAGTTTCACAACCGGCTCAATATTACAGGCGTTGTGCTTTCCAAGCTCGATGGCGATGCCCGTGGCGGCGCGGCGCTCTCTATCCGTGAAGTCACCGGCTGTCCTATCAAATTGGCGTCAGTCGGCGAAAAGCTTAGCGACCTGGAGACGTTCCACCCCGACCGACTGGCTTCGCGCATCTTGGGCATGGGCGACATTGTCTCACTGGTTGAAAAAGCCCAGGATACAATTGATACCGAAAAAGCCGAGAAGCTCCAGGAGAAACTTCTCAAAGCGCAGTTTGATTTTGAGGATTTCCTTGAGCAAATGAACCAGCTCAAGAAAATGGGGCCGCTCGACTCAGTGCTGGGCATGGTGCCCGGCATGGGCAAAGCGCTCAAGGGGATCAAGATAGACGAAAAGCAGATAGAGCAGACGGCGGCGATTATCAAATCGATGACAATCGAGGAGCGCCGTCGGCCACAGATTATCGATGGTTCCCGTAAGAAGCGGATTGCGGCAGGATCGGGCAATTCTGTCCAGGCTGTCAACCAGTTGCTCAAACAGTTTCATACAATGCAGAAGATGTTTGGCAATCTCAGTAAGAAGAAAATGAAGGGTATACCGAAAGATTTTTTACCATTATAGCATAATCGAATGGAGGTAACTACTATTGGCCGTACACATTAGACTTCGCCGCATGGGCACAAAGAAACGCCCATTCTATCGCATCGTAGCTGCGGATTCTCGTCGCGCTCGCGACGGACGGTTTCTTGAACTGCTCGGGACTTACAATCCTATCGAGCAACCCGCCACTATCACGATCAAAGAAGAGCGGATGACCAAGTGGTTGGACGAAGGAGCACTACCCAGCGATACTGTGGGTTCGTTGCTGACACAGATTGGCTTTACTGAAAAATATCACAAAGCCAGTGCCGGTGCAGACGTGTCCGAAATCGTGGTGAAGGGTACAATCGCTGAGCGCAAGAAGAAGACGCGCAAAATTAAGAAGGCTGCCCTGGCGGCCGCGAACGCGGTTGAGGCAGAGGCCCAGGCTAAGGCCGCAGCCGAAAAGGCTGACGCTGAGAAAGCGAAAGCTGAAGCCGAGAAAGCCAAAGCTGAGAAAGCGAAGGCCGAAGCCGAAAAAGCTGAAGCTGAGAAAGCCAAAGCTGAAGAGACCAAACCCGAGAATGACAAGACTGAGCAGGCAGAATAGGTACAGATGGGTTGCCTGATGGCTATGAACGTCAGGCGACAATTGATTGCCACTGACCATACGACTACGGAAGCACTAACGGGATCGAAATTGGAAAGGGATTTGTTATGATGAGGGATTATCTCGAGAACATCGTCAGAGCCCTGGTCGATCAACCGGACCAGGTGGATATTGTGGAAGTGGAAGGCTCCCGGACTACTGTGTTTGAATTGCGCGTGGGTGAAGGAGACCTTGGCAAGGTAATCGGAAAGGCTGGTCAGACGGCAAAGGCCATCAGGACATTGTTGTCCGCGGCCTCCGCCCGTCAAGGCAAACGAGCCGTGCTCGAGATTCTGGAGTAGGTGGTAGATTCTGCGAGATTCATACTGATCGGCAGACTGGGTCGCTCGCGAGGCGTTGATGGTGAGATTTATGTCACCCCGTTGACTGATTTCCCCGATAGGTTTCGCGATCTTCAGCAGATTTACCTCGATGAAAAAGGCAGTTGGCGGACAATCAAAATCGAACGTGTTCGATTTATCGCCGGTCGCCCGATCTTGAAACTCGAGGAAATCAATAACCCGGAAGACGCCGGCCGGTTGACCAACCGCAATGTCGCGGTAACGGCGGATCAGTTAGTGGAACTGCCGGAAGGCAGCCATTGGGTGTTTGATCTCGTCGGTTGTAATGTGTTTGACGAAGCTGATGGCAGGAGAATCGGTGAAGTGATAGATGTGCTGCGATACCCGGCCAATGACGCTTACGTGATAAAGACCGATGATGGCCGCGAAATCCTGTTTCCGGCCGTCAGTGAGTACGTAAAAGAGATAGACGCGAACGAGAAGAAAATAGTTGTCCGGTCAGCCGGCCTGTTCGACGACAGCGGCAACAAGAGCGGACCATGAAATTTGAGATAATTACTCTTTTCCCGGACTATTTCAGCCAGTCGCTGAAACAGTCCCTGATAGGCAGAGCCTGGGAAAAGAAGCTCTTTGACATCGAAATCATTTTCCTCCGGGATTTCGCCACCGACAAACACCGCACGGTTGATAGCACACCGTTCGGCGGCGGCGGTGGGATGGTGATGAAGCTGGAGCCGCTGGATCGCTGTTTGCAGTCCCTCGGCTACTGCCACCGATCATCCGGCAAACCAACAAGCGAAAAGGAGCGCATTTTGCTCACTTCCGCAGCCGGAAGATCATTTGAGCAGTCCACTGCCATACGTTACTCACTGTTGGAACGCCTGACGATAATATGTGGCCATTACATCGGTGTGGACGAGCGTATCACCCAGCTATATGACCTGGATGAAGTATCAATCGGAGACTACGTCCTCTCCGGAGGAGAACCGGCTGCAGCCGTAATCGTTGATGCCGTGGCGCGCCTGATTCCCAAAGTGCTTGGGAATTTCGAGTCAGCACTGGGTGATTCACACATGAACGCACCAATCGGCGCACCCAGCTACACGCGACCGGCAGAATACGCAGGGTTAAGTGTACCGGACGAACTCCAGTCCGGTGACCACGCCCTTATAGAGAAGTTCAGGCGTTCGGAGGCCATCAAGAAATGTCGACGAACCAGACCGGAACTGCTCGAGAGAATGGAATTGACTGAAGAAGAACTGAATATACTGAACGAAAAAAAGAATGTTGAGAGATAAAGAAAGGCAGGTACTATGAAACAGATCGCACAGATCGAAAAGAGCTATATGCGGGAAGATCTTCCTGAGTTTGGCTCCGGCGATACCATTTCGGTACACGTAAGGATCAAAGAGGGTGACAAAGAACGTATCCAGGTGTTCCAGGGTACAGTCATCGGCCGTCGCGGAGGTGGCACCGGTGCGACATTCACAGTACGCAAGATGTCAAGCGGCATCGGCGTCGAGCGCATATTCCCGCTGCATTCACCGAATATCGCAAAGATTGAACGCATTCGGGTAGGCCAGGTTCGCCGGAGCAAACTCTACTACCTGCGGAGCCTCACCGGTAAATCTGCCCGTATCAAAGAGGATCTGTCCGCAACTTCCAGGCTTTCCAAAGCCAAAAAGAAAGCCAAAGCCAAGAAGAACGATTCTGAGTAACACTACTCTTTCGGAAAGCTTGTAGCAAAAGGCGCCACTCGTGGGCGTCTTGATCGT
>Ga0164310_10001790_pt1 | contig 12306 bp, 12 predicted proteins | sample GuaBasSedimGuay1_FD_121795 | JGI IMG/M metagenome (GOLD analysis project Ga0164310, IMG submission 121795) | Subseafloor sediment microbial communities from Guaymas Basin, Gulf of California, Mexico - Guay1, Core 4569-9, 0-3 cm | ecosystem: Environmental > Aquatic > Marine > Hydrothermal vents... | reverse complement strand
GTCCATACGACATTCGAGAATGTGGGCGCGGCGGTCCCGGCTGCTGGAAAACGGCTAGATGACCGTAAGTGATGGTATTTGGGAGGGTTACAGGCATGGCAACACGGCGGAAACGAGACACGGGTGCCAACGGGGTGACACCGAAACGCGGAAAACCGCGCGCACTGAAAAAACGGAAAAAGGCCGAAGTGGGGAGCCGGCCCACGAAACAGCGGAAAACCGGCAAAAAGGTGAAGCCGCCGGCGAAGAAGAAGACGAAGGTGAAGCGGAAGCCGGCGAAGCCGCCGAAATCTAGGGCTGGGGCCCCACCGCTGTCGGATTCGCTGGTCCTGGTGGGCGAACGCCTGGCCGGCGGCCTGGCCGCCGCCGAACCACCGAAGAAGCTGGGCCGGCTTCGTGCATACGTTCCACGGGCCACCACGAAGAAGGTGAAGCGGCCGCCGCGGGCGGTGGCTGGCGGGAAGACGGCGAAGAAGGCCGCGGCCGCGATCCTGGCCGAACGCTTCCGGCCATCGCCTACGAACCCGCGGGCGATCACGCCGGAAGCGATGGACGGCCTACGGTTTTCGCTGTCCGTCTTCGGCGACCTGTCCGGCTTCGTGGTGAACGCCACAACGGATCACATCGTATGCGGCCACCAGCGGAAGGCGGCGGCGGCGGGGATCGACTTCGCCGGCCTGGTGTGGGGGAAGCCTTATACGGCCGCGCTGGGCTATCCTTCTTCGCGCTTCGTTTCCACGGAACGGGACGCGATGGTAGAAACGGGCGACGGCGCGCGGTTCCGTGTCCGCCTGGTGAAGTGGCCGGCCGCATTCGAGACCGCCGCGAACCTGGCCGCGAACAATCCCGCGATCCACGGCGATTTCACCGCGGACCTGGATGGCCTACTCGAAACGGTCCGCCGTGAAGAACCGAACGCTTACGATCGTCTTCTGTTCGGCGGCCTGGGTTCCACACCGTCCGCGATCCTGAAGACCGCGCCGCCGGCGTTGGATGATATTCCCGCGAAGCCGGTGAAACCTGTTTCACGTGTGGGCGACACCTGGCGGTTGGGGAACCACCGCGTCTTATGCGGCGATGCAACGAAGCGCGCGGACGTGGTGTCGCTGTTCCCGAAGCCGGCCGCCGATCTTCTTTTGACCGATCCGCCCTATGGTGTGATTTATTCTTCCGCGAAAAAGGACGCGATCAGCGGGGATCTATCCCAGGCCGTGATTCCCGTGTCTTTCGCGATCGCGGTGGAACACGTTCTGAACGCGGCGGCGCGGCTGTACGTTTGCGGCGGGATCCATAATGTGGGGATGTATTCCAGCCTGTTTGACCACCACCTTCAGCAACAGCCGCATTTCATTATCTGGATGAAGGATGCCTTCGTGATGCGCCATACGAATTACCATTCCCAATTTGAGGTTATCTACTTCGGTTGGCTTGGCCGCGGCGGCTCGCCGGAATTCTGGTTCGGTGATCGGAAGTGTAGCGACGTTTGGCAATTCCCGCGGGATCGCGATCGTAAACACCCGACACAAAAACCGGCCGCGCTATTTATGCGCGCGATTCGGAATTCGTGTCCGCCTGGCGGCCTGGTGTTCGATCCGTTCCTGGGAAGCGGGACCGCGTTGGTCGCCGCCGAAGAACTTGGCCGCGTGTGCTATGGAATGGAACTGGATCCCCATTACGTCGACGTGACGGTCCAGCGGTGGGCCGAACAAACGGGCCGGAAGCCTACGCTGGCCGGAACGCGGAAAACATTTGAACAGGTGATGAACCAACGGCGATAGTGGCCTAGAGGGACGATCGATGACATTGAAAGAGTATCTACAAACAACGGACCCGTTGTTCCTGGTGTTGCTGGGCTTCTGTCTCAATGGGATTGGAATCTGTCTACTCGTGTTGTTCGTGCGTCTGGTCCGGCGGGTATTCGGTGTGGCCCAACGCGAACCGGCTGGGCCACCGGATGAATGGGACGCGGAAGACGATTGAACGGGTGGCCGATGAACGTCGATAGAAAATCCGGACGGGCGATCGAGGGATCACGTTTCCTTCGGGACTATTGCGCCGCGTGTGGTGAGCCGCTTCGTGTGGAAGTCCGCCGGATCATCTGGAAGAACTATTGTGAGCGATGCGAACCGTGGCCGCGCCGGCCTATCCGGCAATCTTTGACGAAACGACAACGCGAGCGACCGAAGTGGAAGGAACATTATGGGATCGGGGAGTGATGTGTGCGCCGCCGTTCCCGCGGCCGCCTGGCCGTGGTCCCGGCCACCGTGGATCGCTGAAGCGGCCTGGCCACCCGATGAACTGGACGCACCGACCGTTGAAGAAGAAACCAGCACCGCCGACCGCCGCGGTGAGGATGTTTGAACTGGCTGAAAAAATGGAAGGGCAACCCATGAGCGTGAATTGTGTGAACTGTGGTCGCCGAGAACGGACGGCGTTCGATCTGTTGTGTGATGAATGCCGCCACGGCCGCGCCGATTTGACGGCGATCGCTGCCCAGGTGGAATCGCTGGCGATGGATTGCCGCTGGTTCCGGGAACGATACCACACCCTTCTCGCAACGCTACGGCAACCGCGGAACCGTGATTCATTGGCCCACGACGCCGGAAGGGTCGCGATCTTCGCACATATTGAGGAACTGTGGGAAGAACTGGAAAAGCGGCGCGGAGATTGATCGGCGTGGCCCGCGTGTTGTGATCTTCGGGGGAAGGGAGTCTATCGGCGATCGTGGCGAAGGCGAAACGACAACGCGCGAAGACCACCAGGCCCGCGAAGGCCCGGAGCCCGGCCCAGAAGACCGCCAGGCGGTCCACCAGGATCACGAAGGCCCAGGATCCACCGGAGGCCGTGGAACCGGAAGCCGGCCCGGAGCTGGACACGCCGGCGGCCGCCTTCACTTCACCAGCAACGGATCGCCTGGATGGCCGGTGGATGCCGCCTACGATCGGCACCGCGGACCGGCTGATATTGGACGGCGCGCAAAAACGCGAAGACGCCGGCCAGGATTTCACGAAGCGCCAGCGCGAAACGATCGCGAAGGTGAACCGTGAACGCTTCCGCGCCTGGCGCCGCCACGTGATGGCATCGATCCCATTGTCCGCGATCCCGATCCCACGCGGAACACGTTCGCGGCTGGTGGCGGACTTCGGCCTGACTTCGATGGCCGGCGAATGGCTTCCCTGGAATGAATGGTGGGCGGAGGTTCACGGTTTCCTGAAGAAGAACCGAAGCGCGATCGTCCAAACCGGCGCCGCCGTGGAAGATGTCCGGCGGGAACAGAAGGCGAACGCCGACTATGCTGAACTCCGCGTGGAACTGCTTCGCGCCGAATGGATTCCGCGGGAAGACGTTCGCGAATTGATGGACCGCGTGGCTGACCGATTCCGCACGCTGACGGAAGGCCTGGCTTCCGCCTTCGGGCCACGCGCTCACCAGATGATGAACGATGCAATCGATGACCTGGAACAGATGGTGGCCCGCGACTTCGGGAACGGCCGCCGGAAGAAGTTGAACCACAAATGATGAAAGGAAAACGATGTCACAACCGGAACGGACAAAAATTGTGGACGCTGTTAATGCCCTGGGCCACGCGATGTTCCACCTTCGCCAGGCCGGCGATGATCCGGAAATTATCGCCGGCCGGCGATCGGCCGGCGTGGCGTTGGAACACTTGCGGGAATCGCTTGGCGATCAGGTGAACGCAAGCACGGCCGCCATATGGATGATGGAACAGCCGCACAATATAAAGCTGGGCGTCACGGCTCACTGTTCTTGTGGCCACGTATTTGTTGCCGATGTGATCGCGGGCGGACCGACGAAGGTGGAATGAGAGTGATTCCCGAAGCCGCGACATTTACACCGTTTCAGGATCAGGCCGGCGGGATGTTCCGCCGGATGCGCGTGGCGCCACGGCGGACGCTGCTGGAATTCGCCACCGCTGAAATCATTCTGCCGGATGGCCCATACCAGGGGCACCGCTTCCGTCCCGACTACCAACCGTGGGCGAAGCTATGGATGGATGCGATCGACTCGGGACAATGGAACCGCTTCGCGCTGTTCGGTTGTGTGCAATCGGGGAAGACGCTGGCCGGCTGGATCATCCCAACCCTTTACGCGCTATTCGAGCTTGGAACCACGGTGGTTTGCGGAATCCCTGATCTGGATATGGCTTCGGACAAGTGGGCCGAAGACCTGTTCCCGGTCATCGAAGGAACCCAATACCGCGAACATCTTCCACGCCGCGGCGCCGGATCCCGTGGTGGAACGCCGCGGGCGATCCGATTCAGGAACGGAACCACGCTGAAATTCATGGGCGCCGGCGGTGGCGAAGGCCAGCGCGCTGGCTTCACAACGCGCGTTGTGGTGATCACCGAAGCGGACAAAATGGACGTGGGAACCGTTGGATCATCCGAAACGGATAAGGTTTCCCAGATGTTGGCCCGGTGTGAATCCTTCCCGGATGAACAGCAATGGATCTTTATTGAATGTACGGTGACTACGGAAACCGGCCGGATCTTCCGCGAATGGAAGGCGGGAACGCAATCGGCCATCGCGCTTCCCTGTCCGCATTGCACCACCTGGATCCAACCGGGGCGCGGTGACGTGATCGGGTGGCGTGATGCGGAAACGATCCACGCCGCGCGAACGAAGACGGCCTGGACGTGTCCGGCTTGTGCGAAGCCGCTGGATGAAAATCAGCGCGCGGCGGCGAACCGTGGCGGCCGGATCGTTCACGCCGGCCAGAAGGTGGAACCGTCCGGCCAGGTGGCCGGCCCGGTTCCGGCCGCGGACACCTTTTCGCTTCGGTATGGCGCGTGGCATAACCTGTTTACGAATGCCGGCCGCGTGGGCGCCGCCGAATGGCGAAGCGATCGGGATCCCGACAACGAAGGCTACGGCGAAAAGTATGTGGCGCAATTGATTCACGCCACACCGTGGACGCCACCGGACATCGAAACGGGCCCGATGTTGACACGGGACGGCCTGGTGAAGACGGTCGATCGATTCCGCCAGGGAATGGTCCCGGCCGGTGCGTCCTGGATCACGGTGGGGATCGACATCGGCAAGCGATACCTTCACTTCACCGTCCTAGCTGTCTTCAGTGATTACACGGCCCACGTGATCGACTATGGCGTCCGTGTGATCACATCCGACGAAGACGGAATCATTCGCGCCACGCTTGCGGCGCTTCGCGAGTGGGGCGACCTGGCAGCGGTGGGCTATCCGCAAGGCGAAACGATGCGTCCGCCGGCGGCTACCTTCATCGATGCCCGCTACGCTGAATCCGCCGAGGCTGTCTTCGCCTTCTGTCGCGAAGTGGACAAACCCGCAAGCCGATACCTTCCCGCCTTCGGGCATAGTGCAACCCAGAACATGAACCGGACCTATCGATCACCGCGGAAGAAATCGAAGGAAATCCGAATCCTGGGCCTGGAATATCACGTGGCGAAACACCGCCGCGCGCGTTGTCGTGTCGTTCACGTGAACGGCGACTTCTGGAAATCCCGGATCCACCGCGCGTTCCTGGTTCCGGCCGGCAGTGCCGGCCGCTTGACACTATGGGAACCCACGTCGAGCGGCGAACACCGATCGTTTGCACACCACATCACGCGCGAGCGCGAAGTCCAGAAGGTTAAGCGGGGGATCGGCGCCGTGACGGTGTGGGAACGTGTGAACCGCGGCCCGAATCACTGGCTGGATGCAACCTATAACGCTTACACGGCCGCGCACTTCGCCGGCGCGCGGATGGTTCAAGAAGAAGACGCGACGCCGAAGGCCCAGGCGGGAACGGACGCCGCGTCCTGGCTTGCGAAGGTGAACGAATGAATAACGAGCCTCTGAAACCGACCTGGGTGTCTACGTGTGGGCGCGCCACGCTGTATTTGGCCGATTGCCTAACTATCATTCCGGCGGCGCCGGATGCTGGTGTTCTGGTGACGGACCCGCCCTATGGTGTGGGCTTGGGGCAACATAAAGGGGCGACGGATCAGCGTAGCCGCGAACTTGCCCGATCCGGCTACGTGAACTTTGACGATTCACCCGAGAATTTTTCAAGCCTTATCGTTCCGCGGCTTCGGGAGGGGATCGCCACCACGGTCCGTGGGCTCGTATTCTGCGCCGGGACGAAGATGTGGGAACTTCCCGTTCCGGATTGTGTTGGTGGTGTTTTCCTGGCCGCCGGCGCCGGCCGAACCGCGTGGGGGTTTCAATGCCTGTCACATTTTTTGTTATATGGCCAATGTCCGGACCTGAACTTGGGCGCGAAACCTACGGCCTGGGCTTCTTCCGCTTCGGCCAAAAAGAACGGACATCCCTGTCCGAAGCCGGTGGAGTGGATGATTCGCGCCGTGGCGCTGGCTTCCCGCGACGGCGAAACGGTGGTTGACCCTTTTATGGGTTCCGGAACCACCGGGATCGCGTGTCTTCAGATGGACCGCCGATTCATCGGAATCGAAAGTGATCCGGGATATTTTGAAATTGCGCGCCGGCGGATCGAAGACGAAATCAGCGGGTCCCTATTTCTAAGCAAGGCGAGCGAATGACCGAAACAGCAAACGGCCACGGTGGATCGAAGGCGCCACGCTGTCCGCAATGCGGGTGCCAACATTCCGAAATCCAGGACCGAAACACCTGGTGGGGCCACGATGTGGACCGCCGCAAATGCCGAAATTGTGCGAACGTCTGGTGGGTTCCCTGTCCGGCGGAACCGGATCCGGACGCGCTGCTGATCTACCGGCCGATTCGCTGTCCAAAGTGTGGCGGCGGCCGGACTTACGTTCACACGACACGCCGGCCGATCCGCTATCATCGGTGTGAAGATTGCAAACACCGCTTCAAGTCCGTGGAACCGAAGCCGCGGAGCTGATCCCGAAACATTCCGATCGCTAGGACCCATTGGCTTGTGATTCCGCGCCCACGCCGTCCATACTTCGGCGATGGCCGTGAACTACGCCGATGTTGAAACGCGAATCGGATCCGCGAAGACCGCGATCGAAGCGGGAGATTGGGACACCGCGGAAACACAATTGATGTGTGCGCAGGCCGACCTGGCCGCGATCCCTGACGGGAAGAAGGCCGAAGCGGAACACACGTTCAAACGCGAAGCGGTGGAAAACCTTCTGAAGCGCGTGGACGCGAAGAAGGCCACGGCCGCCGCCGCAAGCCGCGGGATCCAGCGGACACTGATTACGCCGCGCGGTTTCGATTATCAGGACGAATGATGGAAGCGCCGAACCCGAAACCTGGTGTTCTGATTAAACCGCCTGGCGGCCAGCGCGTTCGCCTGGTGGCTGCGATCGTTGGCGCCGCGTGCATCTTCGCTGGCGTGTTTCAAGTCCATCGGCCGGCGGCGCTGGTGGCGATCGGGATCCTGGCAATCGCCGCGGCCATTTACGGCGGGAAGGGGCGCAAACGATGATCGGTGGGCTTATGGATCATCTGGCCGGCGCCTTCGGCCTAGCGAATCCCGGCGGCGCGGTGAACCTATCGAACATCCTGGAATCTTCGCGAACGAACCGCGTGAACGAATCACACTTCGCCTCCGCCACGGACACGCCGATCAATACGGTGATCGCGAACACGCTGGACACGGTTCGCGGCCGTGTCGCCTACGAAATCCTGAACAATCCGATCCTTTCCGGTATGGTCAAGACCTTCGTGGATGACCTGGTGGGCCCGGATGGTCCTACGATCGACATCGATTCGCCGTCCGACGAATACAACGCCGGCCTATTGCACTATCTGAATGAGTGGTGGACTTCGCCGGACTTGTGCGACCTGAATGGCGAACTGACCGGCCCTGATCACCTGAAGCTGGGGATCCGCCAGGTCCTTCAGACGGGCGATATGATCTGGCAATTGGCGACGGCGCGGCCGATGGATCTTCGCTCGCCGATTTCCCTACGGATCCACGCGATCCATCCGCGCCGCCTGGCCACGCCGTGGGCGAAAGTTGGAAGCGGTAACGTGGCGATGGGCGTGGAACGGAACGCGAACGGCCGGCCCGAGGCCTACTACATCGAAGAAGAAGACGGGGAGCTGGCGGCGGCCGGCGCCGCGAAGCGCGTTCCGGCGAAAGATATCATTCACATCTTCGAGCGGTTGGAACCGAATCAAATCCGCGGACTTCCGCGATTGCAGGCCGCGTTGAATCCGGCTGCGGAGTTGCGGGACTATGACGCGACGGTGATGGATGCCGCGCGCGTGGCGACGATGTTGGCCGTCCTGCTCTATACCACGTCCGACGAAGTGGCTCATTCGCAATGGACCGCGCCTTCTTCGCTGGAAATCCAACGATCCCAGATGACCACACTTCCGCCAGGCTGGCAGGCTTCCCAGGTGACGCCGGCGAACCCGCCGCCGATCTACAGCGAATTCCGCCGCGAACGGCTGAAGGATGTGGGCCGCGCAATCTGTATGCCGCTTCAAACGGTCCAATTGGATTCTACTCGCCATAATTACTCAAGCGCCAGGATGGATCGGCAAGGCTACACGAAGAACATCCGCGCCGAACAAGCGGTGGCCGGCCGCCTGGCGATTCTCCGCGTGATCTTCCGTGTGGGCCGCGAGCTGGAAGTGGCAAGGCTGATCCCGCCGCGTCCGGCCGAAGGCCACGTGATGTTGACTTGGCCCGTGTTTGAACACGTGGACCCGCTGAAAGAAGCGAACGCCGCGCGTGTCCGCCTGGAATCCCAGATTACGAGCCGAACCCAGGAAGCCGCGCACTTCGGCGTGGACCACGAAGACACGGTGATCCAACGAAAACGCGAGCGGGATGCAATGGTGGGCGCCGAAGAACCGGCGAAGGCGTCTTCGGGTGGAACGAATGGAACGAACGGCAAAGGGAAGACGAATGAAGCCTGATCTATCGAACCCGTCCGAATTCTACCGCGCGCCAGTGGCCCGCGGTTCCGGCCAGGTGGTCCGTGCCGGCGGTGACGCTGGCGCCGGCCTGATCGAACGCGCGTCCGTGATTACTGCCGGCGAAGCGCACGGACACGGCCAGTGGTTAGACGCTGAATTCGTGGAATCCGTGGCCACCGCGATCAATCGGCCGGCCGGCGGTGTGAAGGTTCGGTTCACACATCCAGGCTTGTCCGGCGATGGGATGGGAAAATTTCTTGGATGGGCGAAGGGTGCTGAAGTGGTGGATGGCCGCGTCCTGGCGTCGATCCACTTCAGCGAATCCGCACACGCCACGCCGGACGGCGACCTGGCCGGCTACGTGATGGAGCTGGCCGAAGCGGACCCCACGGCGTTCGGCGTTTCTATCGCCTTCCGCCGTGATCCGAAGGCCGAAGAAGCCTTCGTGGCGAAGAACGGCGAACGATCGCCGGACGAAGGAAACACCGCGAACCTTCCACACGCGAGGATGAAATCGCTTCGCGCCGCTGACGTGGTGGACGATCCCGCCGCGAACCCTGGCGGCCTATTCCACCGCGGCGATGAAATCGCGGCGGACGCGGACGCTTTGATGAAATACGCGACCGGCCTGGAAGGCCGGAAGCCGGAACTGGTGGCGCTGGATTTGGATCCCGATCGCGCCGCGGGATTCCTTCGGCGTTGGATGAATGAGAACGGCCTGGCGATCAGGCCCGAAGATGAACAGGAGAAAGCTATGGCCGACGAATTGAACTTGAATCAGGAAGCCGGCGGCGCTGAAGTGGCGGCGCCTGTCGTGGCTGAACCGCCGAACACGGACGCCGCGAAGGTGGACGGAATGACGGCGGAACGTGAACGCCAGAACGCACTTCGGAAGCTGGCCGGAACAGGCGGTCCGGACGCGGTGGCTGATGAAGTCCTATCCCGAGCGATCGACGAGGGATGGAGTGTGAGCCGCGCGGCGCCCGTGTTCCTTCAGAACATTCGAGACGCACGCGCCGCCGCCGTGGTGGTGACAACCCGTGACACTGGATCCGCGGACTTCGCGGGCGATGTTGCGACCGCCCTGGCCGTTTCCGGCGGCTGTCCGCTTCCGGATGGCGTGGCCGGCGAACGCGCGCGGAAATTCGTGGGGATGGGGTTCCAAGACCTGGCCCGCGTCTGTATGCAACACGAGAATCGGCCGATCCCTGGCCATAACGCGGACGAATTGTTCGCCGATGTGGTGGGAACCGGAACCTTCACGAACATCCTGGACAATACCGCGGGGAAGGCGCTGCAACGCGCCTACGCTGAACAACCGGACACGTTTTCGATGTGGGCCGGCAAGCGGGAGGTCTCCGATTTCAAGGAATACAAAGACATCGCGCTGTCTTCGTTCGGCTCCGTTGAAGAAGTGAACGACGCCGGCGAAATCAAGGTAGGCGCCCTTGCGGAATCCGCCGAAACCTTCCAGGCGACAACCTACGGGAAATCGTTTTCCTTGACGCGGAAGACGTTTATCAATGACACGCTGGGCGCGTTCCTTCGCGTGCCGGCGATGCTCGGCGCGGCCGCCAGGCGGAACATCGCCGATATCGGCTACACGCTTCTGGTGTCCGCGTCCGGCGTGGGCCCGACGATGGACGAAGATTCCAAGGCGCTATTTTCGACTACCCACGCCAGCGGAGCGAACTATGCGACCGGCGGCGGGACTGCCCTGGCTACCGGATCGCTGACGACTGCGAAGGCCCTGTTCCGGAAGATGAAGGGACGGGCCGCCGTGGCCGCCGAAGCGCCGACGCTGAACCTAACGCCGGATATTCTTCTGGTTCCGGCTGCCCTGGAAGGCGTGGCCCTGGGCCTGACTGTTTCGGAAATGATGTTGGCCACCACCACGGCGAACACGCCGCTTCCGGCCCAGAACATCCACCGCGGAACCTTGAAGCCGATCGTGGAAGCGCGACTGGATGCCGCTACGAACGGCGCTACCGCGTGGTATCTGATCGCGAACCCGGCGGCCGCGACCGGCGCCGAACACCTGGTGGTGGTATTCCTTCGCGGAAACGAAATGCCGCGGATCGAACGCAAAGACCCTGAAAACGTCCTGGGAATTGGCTGGCGGATGTATCACGATTGCGGAGTGGCCGCCGTGGACTTCCGTGGGATTCAACGTCAGAAGGGTGCGTAGACGACGACTCCCCCGCGGGATCATCCAGGTTCGACGCCTGGGTGATCCCATAAAGCGGGACGGTTTATCAGACACATTCAACACGGAGAATTGAAACGATGGGCGCTTTTGCAAGACAAGAATCAATCGGCCGGCGGGATCACACGCCTGGATCGGCCCTGGCTTCCGGCGAAGTGATCGTCACCACGGACGGGATCGCCGCCGTGGCCGCCGCCGCGATCGCCGCAAATGGCAAGGGAACGATTTACACGATGGGGATTTTCGACGTGGATTCGGAATCCGCCACCACCTTCACGGTGGGCGATCCTGTTCACATCGATATTTCCACCGGCTACGCGGTGAACCCTGGATCCGGCGGCGCGGGCGATGTCTTCTTCGGAATCGCGCTGGTGGCGAAGGTGGCGACCGAACTGAAGGTCCGGTGTGAATTGAACCCGCCTGGCGCTGGCGCTGGTGGAGCTGGTTCCCAACGTGCCCTGATGTCTTCCCGCGTTCCGCTTCTGGATCACGGAGACGCTACGGAAAACTATTTAGTGGACGCCGCCGCGAATCCGAATGGGATGGTGATCATCGGCACATTGGCCGAAGTTGTGGAAGCGCCGGTTGGCGATCAAGAAGATCAGATGATCGTCACGATCTACGATTCCGACGACAATGCACTTTGTACGTTGACCACAACGAACACCACGCCGGACGCTATCGGTGATGTGGTGATCGGGACGCTTTCACTTTGGGCCGCGTCTACTGGCGCCGTCCTTCCGATCATCCCGGCGGATAAAGGGTGTTACGCGAAGGTCACGCAGACCACGGACGACGCCACGCCAACGAATGAGGCCGGCGCGCTGCGCGTCCGTGTGATCCTGGCGCCGCAGATTTAGGCGGCTGGACCTGATAACGCCGTGTGCCTTGTGCGCTGGCCTGGCGATCACACTGATCCGCCAGGCCGGCGCGGCCACACTGACAGGTGAAATCGTGCCGCTGTTTGACGAAATTTCCGGAGCTGTTGGAGACGTGGCGTTCGCCACGGACGGGGAGCCTATCCAATACCGCGAACAAACGTCCGTGACCCTGGCGGCCCTGACGGCGATCGCCTTCCCGGAAAGCCGCGCGATGATGGAAGACCGTGGCCGCGATGAACAGGCGCGGCGGCGATCGTTCCGAATCAAGACCGACACGGCTTCCGCATACGGCGGAATCGCGAACCCGGAAACCGAAGACGAGATTACCTTCGCCGGTGAAGTGTGGACCGTGGAGCGCGT
>Ga0164310_10001788_pt1 | contig 12308 bp, 15 predicted proteins | sample GuaBasSedimGuay1_FD_121795 | JGI IMG/M metagenome (GOLD analysis project Ga0164310, IMG submission 121795) | Subseafloor sediment microbial communities from Guaymas Basin, Gulf of California, Mexico - Guay1, Core 4569-9, 0-3 cm | ecosystem: Environmental > Aquatic > Marine > Hydrothermal vents... | reverse complement strand
GCCCGTATTGCGGAGGACAATAGCCTCCATCTCTGGTTTTATTATCTCAATTAGCCTCTTCTTCAATTCTTCGATTCCCTCTCCTTCCTTTGCAATTATTCTGATCGGCTCTATTCTCATACCTCTCAGGAAGCTCTCCACCTTCTGAATCTTCTCCTCATCTGCTATGTCCGTCTTGTTGAGCACCACTATAAATGGGAACTCTCGGAACTCCTCGTATATCTCCTTAAAGAGGTGCATTTGATCCCCTACTGGATAGCCGCAGTACTCAGATGGATCAAAGATATAAATTATAACTTTCCCTAGGTGCTTTAGAGCTAGAATTGCCTGCCTCTCTATTTCATTGCGCTCGCTTAAAGGCCTGTCCAGAAGCCCCGGAGTATCAATTACTTGATACTTGAGCCAGTGCTCCTCAAACTGTCCAACATTTATTCCTTTCGTCGTAAATGGGTAGCTCGCCACTTCGGGCTTCGCATTTGTGAGCTGCCTAAGAAGCGTTGATTTTCCCACGTTGGGGTGCCCCGCTATGACTATGGTCGGAAGATTGAGATCTATCACGGGTAAATCCTTCAGGACATTCCTGGCTTTGTTGAGATACTCGAGGTTGTCGCCTATGTCCTTTATTATGCTTGCCGCCCTTCCGTAAAACTGCCTTCTGAGCTTTGAGATTTCATTTGTATCTCTCGAGTATCTTATTTTTTCAACGTACCTGTCTTCTAGGGTTTTTAGGGTTTTAATAGCCCAGTTTATTGATGCAAGTGACCTGTGAAAGGTATTCCTGTCCACCAGAGTATCGAGAAGTTCGCGGTAGAAGGGGGGCAAGGTGGAAACTCCAGGAGTTCTATCGAGGATCTTCTTTAGGTTATCCCTCAATACCTGGGAGACGGTTCTAATCCTAAGCTCCTCCCTCTCTCTCGCTTTGTAAAGAGGTTTTCCTCTAGGGGTTGCAGCAGAAGCTGCTTTTTCAGCTCTTCTAAAGGCTTTATCAATGAGCTCATCAGCAAAAAGCACGGTGGGCATTTTTTCAAAGGGATTCTTCATCTCACTCACCTCTTACATCTACATCTTTTTCTCGCCGGTACTGGATTTTCGGAAGGGTTTTTAAATGTGTTGATTGCACTTTTCATACTGTCAGGATAAGCTACTTATGATTAGGAGGATAAGACCACACCACTATCAGCCTACCACACTTATCCCGCTTTTCATACTGCCGGTATAATTTTGGCACCCCTCCTGAAGCCATTCAATCACATTATCAAGCTCAGGCGACTCATAACATTTCTCATACACCCTAAAGGTGTTGATTGCGTTTTTCCCATACAACCTTTCCATCCTTTCTCATAACCTTAAGGATACGATGGTAAGGGATCTGGGCATCTTCTATAAAAAAATAGCCATGTCCTAGGGTGATGTACTTCACGGGAATTTTCTTTACGTTTCCAAAGGCACCCCTGTGCTCTATTATGATGAAGTAATCTTCCTCATCCTCCCGCGGGTCGTATTTAATCTTTGATAGAACCTCTTTAACGAAACCTTTTCTCATAAATACACCTCATAAATAGTGTTCTATTAGGGCTTTGATCTTCTCCATGTTTTCATCCCAGTGCTGTATTATCCTTCCATGGCCCGGCAGTCCTATATACACATCCATACTCTTCAATCGGTTTATGGAGTCCAATAACTGCCAGAAATTGCCCGTTGGAAGGTCCGTTCTTCCAACACTCTCATAAAAAATCGTATCCCCTGTAAAGAGCAGCTTTTCTTTGGGTTCATACAGGCATATGCTCCCTTGAGTATGCCCCGGGGTGTGCATCACTTTGAACTCAAGGGAGCCTACCTTTAAGGTATCCCCCTCTTCAAGCTTTATGTCCACTTTATGAGGATTATACTTCTTTCCGTGATAGTAAGATAGGATTATCCTATCCTCGCTATTTTCCAAGGTTTTTGAAGTATTGCTGTGGGAAGCAAAGCGAACTTTGATCCCCCTGCTCTCAAAATACTTCTTCCATACCAGGTTCCCGCCAACGTGATCAAAGTGCTCGTGAGTGTTCAGTATCACCATTCTCTCTACACCTTCTAGATATCCCTCCCTTTCCAGGGTATCCTTATAAGGTTCAAATATGCTTCCTGTCCCGGTATCGATCATTAAGCCTTCATTTCCATCTCTGATGATGTAAATATTCGAATCAAAGCTCAAACCTTTTAACATAACCGTATTGGGTGGGATCTCAACTGGAATCATTTTCCATCACTTCATAACTCTTATTAGGTGAAGGGCTTAAATAATTAAGCATGGAGCACACTTTGACAGAACGTCCTCTATCAGGGTGTGTGCCATTTAAATTCCTGATCTCATCTAAAGAAAGAGAATCCAAACGGCAAATATTTATTCGCTAAAGATCCCACGAGTGCAGATTAAAGGAGCATACGAGAAGTTTCGGTCTCTTGGAATCCAATGAATGCTTGAACTGTTCTCAGAAGGTAACAAAATCTGCGACAGCACTTAAAACCTATGGAGAAAGGAGTTTCATTGTGAAACTATGGAGGTATATTTATCTTCTAACTTTTCTTTTATTTTGCTGCCTATATATAAGTATTGCCCCAAATTTTTACCTTGCCACGATGTAAAAGGAAAGATTTATAAATAAAAAAGCGAAAAACTTAAAAGTGATTTTGTCGGGGTGGGGGCATGAAACGTTTGGGCAAGGTTTCTCATTATGCTAAGCAAGGCTTTTTGATAGTGCGCTCAGATTGGGTGCCATCTCTGAATGATGTCATTGTTGACAGGGATCTTAAAGTTGTCGGTATTGTGAAGGATGTTTTTGGTCCTGTTAAAATGCCCTATGTGGCGGTAAAGCCAAGAATTAAGAAGCCCGAGGGATATCTGGGCACCATCTTGTATGTGGATACTAGAAAGAGGCCCAAGAAGGAAGGCAGAAAACGCGGGAAGGGTGTGAGGAGATCCCGCCCCAAAAAGAGGGGGTGATATATTTTGGTTTCAGCCGAAGACGTTAAGAAATGTCCTATTTGTGGGAGTGAAAAGTTAATTTACGACCCCGAGAGGGGTGAAATAGTTTGTGCTAAATGCGGCTATGTTGTTGCTCAGAACATAGTGGACAGCGGTCCTGAATGGAGGGCGTTTGATGCTGACCAGAGGGCTAGGAGAGGAAGGGTTGGTGCCCCTGTTACCTATACGATCCACGACAAAGGACTCTCCACGATGATAGACTGGCGTAATAAAGACATTCACGGTCATGACATCTCATCAACAACGAGAGCTCAAATGTATCGTTTGAGGAAGTGGCAGAGGCGTATAAGGGTTTCCGATGCGGCAGAACGTAACCTCGCTTTCGCTCTAAGCGAACTCGATAGAATGGCTTCCCAGCTTCAGCTTCCGAGAAACCTTAAGGAAATGGCTGCAGTTCTCTATAGAAAAGCTGTTATGGAGCATCTTATAAGAGGGCGCTCAATTGAGGGGGTAACCGCTGCCTGTCTTTATGCAGCATGCAGGATGGCGAAGATTCCAAGAACTCTGGATGAGATTGAAGAGGTAGCTAGGGTTGACAAAAAGGAAATTGGAAGAAGTTACCGTTTTATAGCAAGAGAGCTTAATCTAAAGCTTCCCCCGACCAATCCGATTGACTACGTTGGAAGATTCGCTGATCAGCTGGGATTGAGTGAGAGAACCAAGAGGAAAGCGATAGAAATCCTGAAACAGGCGGTTAAGAGAGGACTTACAAGCGGAAGGGGTCCGATGGGTGTTGCAGCTGCGGCTTTGTATATAGCGAGTGTTTTGGAAGGGGAAAAGAGAACGCAGAGAGAAGTGGCTGAGGTAGCCCACGTTACAGAAGTTACCGTTAGAAACAGGTACAAGGAACTTGTGGAAAAGCTTGGAATAAAGCTGAATATCTGATTTTCTCCTCTCATTTTATGCATAGTTATACATATTTATTGCCAGCAGAAATAACTAACCGTAATGTTTAAATCCAAAAAGTCCTTATACCCATAAAAATCCAATCTTTTGGGGGTGAAAAGGTGAGGTACACGGTGACATCAGCACTGCCCTATGCCAACGGACCAATACATGCCGGACATTTGGCGGGGGCATATCTTCCAGCGGATATATTTGTGCGCTATTTAAGGCTCAAAGGGGAAGATGTCGTTTTTATATGCGGAACGGATGAGCATGGAACACCGATTACATTTAGAGCTCTAAAAGAGGGAAAGAGCCCCAGGGAGATAGTGGACTACTATCATGAACACATAAAGACTACTTTTGAGAGAGCCAAGATAAGCTTTGACTATTTTGGGAGAACTGAATTACCTGTTCACTATCGTATAAGCCAGGAATTCTTCTTAAAAGCGCTTGAGAATGGATATTTGGTTAAAAAAATGGAGAAACAGGCTTACTGTGAGCATGATAAAATGTTCCTTCCTGATAGATATGTTATTGGGACCTGCCCCTACTGTGGTGCTGAAGAGCAAAGGGGAGACCAGTGTGAGGTTTGCGGGCACCCATTAACGCCCGAGAAGCTCATAAATCCGAGATGCAACATATGTGGGGGCTCAATCACATTCAAAGACTCTGCTCACTATTATATCAAGATGCAGGAGTTTCAGGCTAGGCTTAAAGAGTGGATTGAGAAGAATGAACACTGGAAGTCAAACGTTAGGAACACGGTTTTAGGATGGATTAATGAGGGATTAGAGGAGAGAGCAATAACCCGGGATCTAAACTGGGGGATACCTGTTCCTCTGGACGAGGAAGATGTTAAAGGGAAGGTTCTTTATGTGTGGTTTGAGGCACCTATAGGCTATATCTCAATAACAATAGAACACTTCAAACGCTTGGGGGAGCAGGACAAGTGGAAAAAGCACTGGTTGAAGGGTTATGATGGTGAAACAAGGATTATACACTTCATTGGGAAGGATAACATTCCCTTCCATGCAATCTTCTGGCCCGCCTTTCTCCTGAGCTACGGAGAGTTCAAAGATGAAAAAGGGAAATTTGATTGGCTGTTGCCCTATGATGTGCCAGCCAATGAATATCTGAAGCTTGAAGGAAAGAAGTTCTCCACAAGTAGAAACTGGGCCATATGGGTTCATGAGTTTTTGGATGAGTTTCCGGCTGACTATTTAAGATACTACCTCACCGCAATAATGCCGGAAACCAGGGATAGCGACTTCAACTTTGCGGATTTTAAATCCAAGATCAACGATGAGCTCGTGAACAATCTGGGAAACTTCGTTCACAGGGCATTGACATTCGCCAACAGGTACTTTGATGGAAAAGTGCCCGAAAGGGGAGAGCTGGACGATCTGGATAAGGAAGCCTTCGAAGAAATAGAGCGAACCTTCAAGGATGTGAGTGAGCTCATATTGAACTATCGCTTTAAAGACGCCTTGAAGAGAGTAATGGAACTATCAGCATTTGGCAATAGATATTTCGACTACAGGAAACCATGGAAAACTGCCAAGACTGACAGGGCAAGAACCGCCACAACGGTGAACGTTTCCCTCCAGATAGTGAAGGCACTGGGGATAGTGCTCGAGCCCTTCCTACCTGATGCGAGTGAAAAGATCTGGCATCTTCTCAATCTTGAAGAGGTGAAAGTGTGGAGATTCAGACCGCTGAAGGAAGGTCATGGAGTGAGAAAGGCGGAGATTTTGTTTAGAAAGGTTGAGGATGAACAGATAAAGAATTACATAATTAAATACTTCCCTGAAAATGCGGTTAAAGATTTGTTGAGGAAGTATTTCCCCAGGGATTATAAAGAACTTTTGAAAGGAAAGAAGGAGAAGAAAAAGGTTGAGGAGGAGAAAACTATGGGTTATATCAAGTTTGATGAATTTGCCAAAGTTGATTTGAGGGTCGGGAAGATAGTGGAGGTCAGCGACCATCCAAATGCAGACAAACTCTACCTCGTTAAGGTTAACCTCGGAGACGAAGTAAGACAGCTGGTCGCCGGATTGAAGAAATACTATAAACCTGAGGAGCTCCTAAACCATTATGTAATAGTCGTTACAAATTTGGAGCCCAAGAAGCTCCGCGGTGTGGAAAGTCAGGGAATGCTTCTGGCAGCAGATGATGGGGAAAATGTTTCGCTGCTGTTGCCTGATAGGGAGATTAAGCTCGGAGCGAGAATTAGATGATCTCCCTTTTTTCTTTGGAATCAAGCTTCACATGAAAATTTTTATATAGCACAAACGAACTCTATTATTTTAGGTGATAGCATGAAGATTGGAGAGCTTATAGAGAAGTTGAATGAAAGGCAAAAGAAGACTGTACAGCGCTGTTTGGAAATGTGCAAACTTATGGACGTTAATGAGGAGATTGAGCTTGAGATCGATAATGAAACTGTTAGATTCTTAAAGGTCATATCAAATCCACTAAGACTCAGTATTCTCAAGATGCTGAGGGATAGATGGCTGTGCGTTTGTATAATCGCTGAGGGACTGGAACAGGATCAAACTTTAATAAGTCATCATCTGCGCTCTCTCAAGGAGATGGATTTGGTTTATGAAAGGAGGGAGGGCAAGCTGAAGTTCTATAGGACCAATACAGAGAACCTCTCTAAGTACTTGGAAAAGCTTTCAAGCGACTTTAGAATTTAATTCCCTCTTTTTTGGGTGATTCCTATGAATGAACTTCAAAAAGAAGTTGATGCCCTTGTAAAAGACTTTGGAGGGTACTGGAAACCATTTGAGATGCTGGCTGCACTTTTGGAGGAATTGGGAGAGTTCTCGGATGAGCTGCTGAAATTCGAGCGGGTCAAAGGAGAAGGGAATATAGAAAAGCTCGAAGAGGAGCTTGGGGACGTTCTATTTGCCCTGATGTGCATTGCAAATTATTATGACCTTAATGTTGAAGAAGCCGCCCGTAAGAGTATACTCAAATACAGGGAGAGAGACAGGGAGAGATGGAAGTAGCTACTTATATCAATTTCGGGTAGTATATAACAACATGTCATTTTACTTCTCACCCTATCCCAGAATTAAAAGAACTCATATGCTGTTATGTGTTATATTTTACAAAACTATTCCAGAAGTTTGGAGAATATACGAAACCTTTTTATATTCTCATATCTCTAAAAAATTTAGGTGATTGCTGTGAGAGGCAAAATAGATAAGATGGACATTCAGCTTATAAAACTGCTAGCTAAAAACTCGAGATTAACATACAAAGAGCTTGCTGAGATTTTGAGAACAACAAGGCAGAGGATATCGAGAAGGATGGAGAAACTTGAGAGAATCGGAGCAATCAAGAAATACACGGTTATCCCTGATTTTGACAGGCTTGGATACATCTACATGATCATAGGTATTACAATAAAACCCGGAATTCCCATGGAGCCTGTAATTGAAAAACTGAAAATGGAAGAAAATGTGAAAATCATTGAGAGAGCGGTTGGCTCGCACAACCTCGTTATACACATGGTGGCACCGAAGGAGATGAAGGAGATTGAGAAGAGAATCAATGATCTCTCCTCAAAGATAGAGGGAATCGACAAGATGGATATAACCTTCATCACGGACATCGTTAAGTTTGAGATTCTGTGATTTTCCTTTTTCGTCAATTATCGAGGGAAAGGGTAATAAACCAAACTGTTTTATAGGAGGTAAAAATCAGTTACTCTGGAGGCATTCAAATGATTCTCATTGATGTGGCAGCACTCACGGGAGCGGCACTCTTAGTTTACAAAAGAAAGGCTTTGGATATGAAGGGTGTAATTGCTGCGTTCTTTGTGGGTTTAGTCACCCTTGAACTCGGCGGAATTATTCCATTTCTGGCTCTAGCAGCTTTTCTTGGAATTGGGACTCTGGCTACAAAATACCGCTATTCTGAGAAAGCCAAGCTTAGAATTGCTGAGGGGAAGAGAGGAACTAGGAGCTGGGGAAATGTTTTAGGCAATGGGTTGATGGCTGTAATTTTAATAATAGTCGAGCATATGACAAAACAGGATGTAATTTGGATAGCAGCACTGAGTTCCATAGCTACGGCGAATGCGGATACCCTAGCCAGCGAACTTGGGAAGATCTTCGGGAAGAACCCGCGCTTAATAACGAATTTGAAAGAGAAGGTTAGAGCAGGTACTAATGGGGGAGTTACAATTCAGGGTGAGATCTTTGCGCTTTTAGGAGCTTTAACAATCGCATTGATTACACTCCCAATGTTCCAGAATAAAGGAGTCGCCTTGATTTCCATAACTCTGGGAGGATTTTTGGGATGCAATGCCGACAGCATAATAGGGGCAACAATTGAAAATAGGGGATGGTTCAACAACGATTTGACTAACTTTGCTGCCACAGTTGTAGGGGCGGTGTTTGGAGCTTTAATATTCCTCGCTTTCGGCGGCTGAGAGTGAGGAGCCATGTATCATGTTATAGCGCTTCATCAGGTTTACGGTGAGCTGATTTTTAGAGGATTGAAAATTCATGAGATAAGGCGCTCGAATAGGTTTAAAGAAGGAGATACTGTTTTTCTCTATATTGCCAGAGGGAATCCTCTCATTTTGAGGAGGGCCCTCCAAAGACTGGGATTGGATGAGGAGCAGACTCTCACTGTGAGGGGCACCATCGCTGGAGGATTTGAAGTTGGTGAAATCATAAAAGCGGATTTTGAGACGTTATGGGATATAACAAAGGATACCAGCGGGTTAATTATTGCCCACGGACGGGATGAGGGTAAAGAATGGCTCAGGCAGTATGTTGGAGATTTTGGGTATGCATTCACCATAGAAAAACCCTTCCTTCTGGAGGAGCCTTTTACACGGGAGGAGATGAGGGAAAAATATAATATTCCTGTGGAAGGTATCATACACCTATCGAGCGGATCGAGGAGGGAATGGGTTAGACGGCTTTTTGAGGATCTTCTGGGGAGGGATATCCTTTTTGTATGAGATATCAAAATCCAAAAACTTTTAAAGGGTTCAAGCCTAGGGGTTTTCGAACTATCACAGGTTCATTGCTCAGGGGTGTCCGTAGGGAGCCCACTGGGCTATCTCTGGAGGTGGAAGAATGAAGTTTCCAAAGAAGATAAGGACATACTGCCCTTACTGTAAGAAGCACACTATCCATAAGGTCGAAAAGGTTAAGAAGAGGCAGAGAAGCGAGCTTAAAGCAGGTCAGAGACGCTTTAGGAGGATTACCAAAGGATACAAAGGTTTCCCAAGGCCAAAACCAGAGGGGAGAGAAAAGCCAGTCAGAAAGCTTGACCTCAGATACAGGTGCACGGAGTGCGGTAAGGCGCATATAAAGGGACAGGGATTTAGGGTTAAGAAGTTTGAGTTCGTGGAGGTGTGATGCATGGAGCTCCCAAAGGGACTTATCCCAATGCCAAACTCGAGGTTCATAAAGGTCAAGTGCATTGACTGCGGAAACGAGCAGATAGTCTTCAACAAGCCTGCCACAAAGGTTAGGTGCCATGTCTGCGGTGCTACACTCGTAGAGCCAACGGGTGGAAAGGGAATTATTAAAGCCAAAATCGTTGAGGTTTTGGAGTGATTCCTCCTTTTATCTTCTTATGTGCCCGGACGATTAATTTTTAAACTTCAACTCCTTTGATATTCTTGGGTATATGGAGTATAGAATAAAAAATTGGAGATGGTGGAAATGCCGAGGAAGAGTAGAGAATATCCTGAAGAGGGAGAATTTGTTATTGCCACGGTTAAAAACATACAGAATTACGGAGCATTCCTCTCATTGGATGAATATCCTGGAAAGGAGGGCTTCATGCACATAAGTGAGGTCGCCCCTACCTGGGTCAGGAATATCAGGGACTACATAAAGGAGGGGCAGAAGATAGTTGCCAAGGTCATAAGGCTCGACCCCTCCAGGGGACATATAGATTTGAGCCTTAAACGCGTGAACCAGCAGCAGAGGAAAGCCAAACTTCAGGAGTTTAAGAGAGCACAGAAGGCGGAGAAGCTCCTTGAGATGGTGGCACAGAAAATTGGCAAGACCTATAAAGAGACATGGAGGGAAGTATGGGTTCCTCTGGAGCAGGAGTATGGGGAGGTTTATGCTGCTTTTGAGGATGCAGCTCAGAACGGAAAGGAAGTTCTTGAGGATCTGGTCCCTGGGGAATGGCTTGAACCTCTCTACGAGATTATAATCAACAATGTTGAGGTTCCAAGGGTCACAATTGATGCGGAGCTTGAGATAACCGTACCAACTCCGAACGGGGTGGAAATTATTAGAGAAGCCTTGATAAGGGCGAGGAACAGAATAAATGAAATTGAGGATATAGATGCTAAAATCGTTTATGTCGGCTCTCCAAAGTACAAAATAGACATTACAGCACCGGATTATATAACTGCTGAGAGGGTTATGGAAGACATAGCGGGTGAAATAATGAATGTTATAAAGAATGCCGGTGGAGAAGCCACGTTCATAAGGAAGGAGAGAAGAATAAAGAAAATAAAGAGGAGAGAGGCATGAGATGGCGCATTAGAAAATGCCCAGGATGCGGGCGTTATACTCTCAAAGAAACCTGTCCCGTTTGTGGTAACGAGACAAAAATAGCTCATCCTCCAAAGTTCTCCCCTGAAGATCCCTACGGAGAGTACCGGAGGAGGCTTAAGAGGGAGCTTTTGGGAATAGGAAGGTGAATGATATGAAAGAGAGTGTTATTGTGGTTTATGAAAAACCTGAGTTAAAAGACCCAATATTCATTGAAGGTCTGCCTGGCATAGGACTCGTTGGCAAACTGGCAGCTGACCACCTTATTAAGGAACTCAATGCCAAGAAATTCGCCGAGTTATACTCGCCGCACTTCCTTCATCAGGTCTTAGTTAAAAAAGACTCAACGGTCGATTTGATGAAAAATGAGTTCTATTACTGGAAAGGTGGAGAAGAATACAGGGATATAATCATTATAACTGGAGACACCCAAGTTCCCCCAACGGACAGCTACGGACACTTTGAGGTCGTGGGAAAGATGCTTGACTTTGTTGGGGAATTCGGGACGAAAGAGATAATAACCATGGGTGGTTTCCAGGTTCCCGAACTCCAGGGAGAGCCCAAGGTTCTTGGTTCCGTAACTCATGCGGAGCTCAAGGAGAGATATAAGGACTTGCCCATAATCTTCAGAGAGGATGAAGGGGGAGCCATTGTAGGAGCAGCGGGTCTCCTTTTGGGAATTGGAAAACTTAGAGGAATGCGGGGAATTTCGCTTTTGGGAGAGAGCCTAGGCTACGTCGTCGATGCCAAAGCGGCTAAAGCCGTTTTAAGCGTCGTTGCCAGAATCTTGGGAATTGAGATAGACATGAGCGCCCTTGATGAGAGGGCTAAAGAGACGGAGGAAATCCTCAAGAAGGTTCAGGAAATGCAGAGAGCAATGTTCGAGCAGCAAATGCCGCAGCCTACCGGGGAAGAGGAAGATAGGGGATACCTCTAATCCCCTTTAATTTTGAGGTGTTCCAGTGAATGGTTTGAAGGTGGTCCAATGAATGTGGATGCCGATCTCCATATCCACTCCCGCTATTCTAAAGCCGTTTCGAAGCTCATGACGATTCCAATGCTGGCTGAGAATGCAAAGTTCAAAGGTCTTCACATAGTGGGCACGGGAGACATTTTAAATCCACAATGGGAAGAAGAGCTTTTAAAATACACTCGGAAGGTTGAGGAAGGCACTTATGAGCGCAGGGGAATTAGATTCCTCCTTACAGCTGAAGTTGAAGACGCTAAGAGAGTCCATCATGTGCTGATTTTCCCGAGCATTGATACAGTTAGAGAGATGCGCGAGAGATTAAAGCGCTATTCTAGCGATATAGAAAGCGAGGGAAGGCCCCATCTGAGCTTAACCGGGGCTGAAATTGCTGATTTAGCTAACGAGTTGGACGTTTTAATCGGCCCGGCACATTGCGTACCCCCTGATGCCCTTTTGTTCTTGAAGGATGATATTAAAAAAATTAACCAAGTTAAAGAGGGGGATAAAGTATTAACTCATAAAGGGAGGTTTAAGGGGATAACAAAAATATACAAGCGAAGACATGTTGGTAATATCTTAAAAATCAAAGTCCGATATCTCCCAGAACCGATAGTTCTAACCGAGGAGCATCCAGTATATGCGATTAGGACGCATTCCGCCTGCCATGGGGTGCATGGAATATGCAAGCCTACGTGTAAAAGACAATTTTCAATGCAAAAGAGGGGAAGGAGATGCAGGAAATATTACGAATCCTATAAGCCCGAGTGGATTATGGCCAAAGATTTAAAAGTTGGAGATGTTATTATCTTCCCAGTCGTAAAGGATATTGTGGACATAGAGAAAATCTCTTTAAGACAGTTCATAGATAGTGTTGCAT